>Ga0209718_1000092_pt1 | contig 129277 bp, 84 predicted proteins | sample AD_JPNAS1_MetaG_FD_184420 | JGI IMG/M metagenome (GOLD analysis project Ga0209718, IMG submission 184420) | Active sludge microbial communities of municipal wastewater-treating anaerobic digesters from Japan - AD_JPNAS1_MetaG (SPAdes) (version 2) | ecosystem: Engineered > Bioreactor > Anaerobic...
CCGAGGCGCGCTGGACTACATGGGCGGCGGCACACGCCGCCGATGCTCCCATGGTCAACATCATGCGGAAGGTCTTCGAAATCCTCTGTCAACCCTACGCCGCAATTCCCCCTTCCGCACGCGAGGTCTTATCTGCTACAATGCCGTCAGCAAACGAAAACCGGTCCCCGTGGCCATCCCGCTTGCGGAATTATCCGGCAAGAAGTTGGGGATGATGACAGCTATGTGGCCATTGCGGCGAGGGGGGATCACAGTCTCGGCCTCAAGGCCGACGGATCGATCGTGGCGTGGGGCCGGAACGACGAGGGCCAGTGCAAAGTGCCGGCGCCGAACACGGGCTATGTGGCCATTGCGGCAGGGACGTTTCACAGTCTCGGCCTCAAGGCCGACGGATCGATCGTCGCGTGGGGCTCGAACGGCAGCGACCAACGCGATGTGCCGCCGCCGAACACGGGCTATGTGGCCATTGCGGCGGGGCTGGTGCACAATCTCGGCCTCAAGGCCGACGGATCGATCGTCGCGTGGGGCGATAACATCTGCGGCCAATGCGATGTGCCGCCGCCGAATACGGGCTATGTGGCCATTGCGGCGGGGTGGGTTCACAGTCTCGGCCTCAAGGCCGACGGATCGATCGTCGCGTGGGGCCTAACCTACGTCGTGCCGCCGCCGAACACGGGCTATGTGTCCATTGCGGCGAGGGATGATCACATTCTCGGCCTCAAGGCCGACGGTTCGATCGTAGCGTGGGGCAGGAACGACAAGGGCCAATGCGATGTGCCGCCGCCGAACACGGGCTATGTGGCCATTGCGGCGGGGGCGGATCACAGTCTCGGCCTCAAGGCCGACGGATCGATCGTGGCGTGGGGCTGGAACGACAAGGGCCAGTGCGATGTGCCGACGCCGAACACGGGCTATGTGGCCATTGCGGCGGGGGGGGTTCACAGTCTCGGCCTCAAGGCGGACGGATCGATCGTCGCGTGGGGCCGGAACGACGAGGGCCAGTGCAAAGTGCCGCCGCCGAACACGGGCTATGTGGCCATTGCGGCGGGGGCGGTTCACAGTCTCGGCCTCAAGGCCGACGGATCGATCGTGGCGTGGGGCGATAACCTCTACGGCCAATGCAAAGTGCCGCCGCCGAACACGGGCTATGTGGCCATTGCGGCGGGGGGGTGTCACAGTCTCGGCCTCAAGGCCGACGGATCGATCGTCGCGTGGGGCGATAACGACGCCGGCCAGTGCGATGTGCCGCCGCCGAACGCGGGCTATGTGGCCATTGCGGCGGGGGCGTATCACAGTCTCGGCCTCAAGGCCGACGGATCGATCGTGGCGTGGGGCAGGAATGACTACGGCCAGTGCAAAGTGCCGCCGCCGAACACGGGCTATGTGGCCATTGCGGCGGGGGCGAAGCACAGTCTCGGCCTCAAGGCCGACGGATCGATCGTGGCGTGGGGCACGAACGACTACGGCCAGTGCAAAGTGCCGCCGCCGAACACGGGCTATGTGGCCATTGCGGCGGGGGCGAAGCACAGTCTCGGCCTCAAGGCCGACGGATCGATCGTGGCGTGGGGCGATAACGAGTACGGCCAATGCAAAGTGCCGACGCCGAACACGGGCTATGTGGCCATTGCGGCGGGGGCGCTTCACGATCTCGTAATCCGAGCGACTGGCGTGGGGCGATAACGACTACGGCCAGCGCAAAGTGCCGACGCCGAACACGGGCTTATGTGGCCATTGCGGCGGAGGCGTTTCACAATCTCGCAATCCGAGCGACGACTGCCATTGACCCATTCGTCCGAATCAGCTTCGACCGCACCGCATACACGACCGGCGACCTGAAGGTCGCCACCATCGATTACTCCATGGAAGGGAAGCCGATCTCTACGTCCAAGTGAGGTGGCCCAAGGGCACGGCCCGGTACGCGTGCTACCCGGACGGAGGCTGGAGGCCGCAGCCGAAGGTCCCCGCATTCATATCCGAGAAGGCGCCGGCACTGAGTGGGACAAGTCTGTCGAACCAGTCCGGCCTGGTTTTCAACGATTTTCTCTTCGACGGAGAGAGCGAGGAGGGGACTTAAGCCTGGACCATCACCGCGCACTGCGGATGTTCCCCCGTCTGTCCCAGCCGACCCCGTACCCGCCTCTGATGCAGTCGGCGTACCCGTTCGGCCGCTGCTCAAGTAGGCCGCGGCCCAGTGCGCTTCCTCATACGACGTGCTCCTTTGACCCGCTCATCGTAGCTATCCACTTCGTCTCGCACGGCACGTCGATCACTCAAGCGGCGTGACGATCTTCATTAAACTGTTGCACGAGTTCCTTTCGGAGCTCTATCTCCTGTTTCTTACCCAGACCGTATCTGCTCTTCACAGACAAGAGCGCCAAGTTCCGCGACCTCGCAAACGCTCGCGCAGACCGGCCATGCGGGAGCGCAGGGCCGGCGGCGGAGAGGGTGCGCGCGACGCCGGGGCGAAACGCGGCGCGCGAAGGGGTTCGGGCCGGTCAGCCGGGCTCGCCCGCGGCGGTTTAGGGGCGCCTGCGCAGGAGTCCCGCTTCAGGGGGCGTGCCACGCTCGTGAGCCGTCGCCGCGCGCGGCGGCGCCCGAGGCCAGAAGTTGACCTGCGCCGCGTTTTTTTTTATAATGCCGCCTGTCTCCTCGAGGACGGTTCGCCGCCGGCCGTCCTCGGGCAAGCGTTGCGGGGACACCGGCCGGCGACGCTTGCCATGGGAGGCTCGCTTGGAACCAGCTACCAGCGTACCTGGTCTGCCGCGTAACTTTCCGACGGGCGTGGCGCTTCTCAACAACCCTTTCTTCAACAAGGACTCGGCGTTTACCGAGCGCGAACGCGAGGCGCTCGGACTCCGCGGCCTCCTCCCTCCTCGGGTCAACACTCTGGAGCAGCAAGTCCCGCGGGTCATGAGAAACGTGCGCGGCAAGGTCTCCGACCTGGAGCGCTACGTCCACATGCTCGCGCTCCAGGATCGGAACCGCACGCTCTTCTACCGGGTGGTCCTGGACCACCTCCAGGAACTGCTCCCCATCATCTACACGCCCACCGTGGGCCTGGCCTGCCAGAAGTACGCCCATATCTTCCGGCGTCCCCGCGGCGTTTTCATCTCGGCCCGAGACCGCGGCCGAATCGCCGCGCTTTTCCGCAACTGGCCCTTCGACGATGTGCGCGTCATCGTCGTCACCGACGGGGAACGCATCCTGGGCCTCGGAGACCTCGGCTCCAACGGCATGGGCATTCCCATCGGGAAGCTCGCGCTGTACACCGCCTGCGCCGGCATCCACCCGGAACACAGCCTTCCGGTCATGCTGGACGCGGGCACGAACAACCCGGATCTCCTGCGCGACCCCATCTATTTCGGGCTGCCGGAGCCCCGCCTCCGCGGCGAGGCCTACGACGCCCTCGTGGACGAATTCGTCACGGCGGCTTGCGAGCGCTTTCCCGGCGTCATGATCCAGTTCGAGGACTTCGCCACCGCCAACGCCTTCCGGCTCTTGGCGAAGTACCGGGAGCGCGCCTGCGTCTTCAACGACGACATCCAAGGCACGGCCGCCGCGGCCCTCGCCGGATTGTACGCCGCCATGCGGGCCACCGGCGGTGCGTTCGCCGCCCAGAAACTGCTCTTCCTCGGCGCGGGCGAAGCCGGCATCGGCATCGCCGACCTCGTCGTCACGGCGCTCACCCGCGCGGGGCTAGCCGAAGCCGAGGCGCGCGAGCGCTGCTGGTTCGTCGACTCGAAGGGGTTGGTCGTCCGCCGGCGCGGCGATCTGAGCGAGCACAAACTCCCCTACGCCCACGACCACCCTTTCCTGCCCGATCTCCCCGCCGCCATCGAGGCGCTCAAGCCCACCGCCCTCATCGGCGTGTCCGGAGTCCCGAGCACCTTCACCAAGGAGGTGCTCCAGGCGATGGCGCGCCTGAACGCCCGCCCCATCATCTTCGCGCTTTCGAACCCCACCTCCAACTCCGAATGCACCGCGGAGGAAGCCTACGCCTGGACCAAGGGCGCCGCCGTGTTCGCCAGCGGCAGCCCCTTTCCCCCCTGCACCTTCCAGGGCAGGGAGTTCGTGCCGGCGCAGGGCAACAACGCCTATATCTTCCCGGGCGTCGGCCTCGGCGTCACGGCGTCCGGCGCCCGGCGCGTCACGGACGCGATGTTCTCGGCGGCGGCCGAAACCGTCGCCGCCGCCGTCACTCCCGAGGAGATCGCCCGCGGCTCGGTGTATCCCCACATCACGCGGATCCGCGAGATATCCCTGTCGATCGCCGTCGCCGTGGTCGAGATCGCCCGCAACGCGGGACTGGCGGCTAAGCCTCTGCCCGACGACTTGCGGGCCCACTTACGCGCCGCGATGTACGAGCCGGTTTACCGCAACTATGCCTGAGGGCGCCGCGCGCCGGTTCCGCGCGCGACGGTCTCGCCGCTAGTCCCCGGTTTTCCGGGCCTCCCCGGCGGCCGCAAGGAGTTCGCGGAAACACCGCGCCGCCTCCCCCGGCGCGCCCTTGGCGGGTTCGCCGCCCGCCTTGAGCGTTTCCCAGGCCTTGGCGAAGGGCGCGAATCCGCACCACGTGGTCTGGATGACACCGAGGGCGCGCTCGGCGGCCGCCCGGTCCGCTCCGGCGCGAATCGCGCGAATATGCGCCAGCGACCCCTTGGCCACCTCGGTCTTGCGCCACGGGCAGGCCGCCACTTGAAACCCCTTCGCCGCGAAGAACCGCGCCGTGTCCCAGGCCTTCTCGTAATGCCAATCGCAGATGACGATATCCTTGGGGACCATGTCGACGGCGGGCGCCGTGCCGTTCGTGCTGGCTTCCCACGCGCCGATGCCCGTCGCCCGGCCGTCCAGAAACCGATCCCCCCACATCCACATCCGGCAGCCCCTGGCCTTGAGATGCCCGTGCAGCTTCACGACCTCGCCCGCGAAGAGCTCCGCTGGATCCTTGCCCTTGCACCGCGGGCAGTCCGGATCGGCGAGAATGAACACCTCGTCCATGCCGGCGTGAAAGGCCTGGGCCTCGCACGCGCTCACAAGCTCGTCGATGAGATCGAAGAGCACCTTGTGAACCTCGGGGTGCAGCGGGCAGTAGCTGCGGCAGTAGATGCCCGCATTGTCGGGGTGCTTGCCCGGCGTTTCGTCGAATTCGGGGTGCTTCTGGAGAAGCCGGCCGTTGCGCGCCGCCCAGGACTGGTGCCCCAGGCAGTTGATCTGGGGAATGAGCGCGATGCCCTTCTCGCGGCAGGCCGCGGCGATGCGAGCCGCGTCTTCCTTGCCGGGCGCCGACGCATCCGCGAACTCGGGCCGCGACGTGAAATCGAAGCCGTAGCCGAATTCGAGAATCAGCGTGTTGACGCCCTCTTCCGCCAGCGCGCCTCGAATGAAGGCCAGAAGCGCGGGCACGTCCTTCTTCCCGGGGGCGGCCAAGTGAATACCGCGCACGGGCAGCGCCGCGTCCGCCGCGGCCGCGCCCCCGCACCACGCCGGCGCGGCGACAAGCGCCGCGAAAACGAGTCTCGATCCGCGCATAAGCTCCTCCTTCGGCCTCCGCGCGACGCGGGCGCGCCTTCCCTCGCTCCGCGAACCCGCTCCGCAAGGCGTGTAAAACGATGCTAACCCGGAAGAGATCCCGGCAAAAGGACGAAAGGCGCGGGGGCGCGATTTTCAAGGTCGCGCGCCTTCGCCTCCACGCGCCTGCTTCTCCCGCCGCGCCAGCCACAAACAGGCTCCCAGCGCCGCGAGGAGGGCGAGGAGCGACAGCGCGCGCGGCGCCGCATCGCGGCGCGTGAAAACCATCGCGAGGCGCGCGTCGCCGCCCTGGGCGTGAAACGTGTAGGCGACGCCGCCCTTCGCCGCGGGCGCCACCTCCAACCCGGGCGTCGTCGCCGCGAGCAGCGCCTCGGGAACCGGCGCCAAGCCCTTGCTCTCATCGACCGCCGCGGGCGCCGCGGTCTCGACCTCCGGCTCCCGCGGCTCCAGCGCCAGCCCCTGCACCGACGGCGCGGCCGCATCCTCCGCGCCGGGCTTCGCCGGCGTCTTCCGCGCGGACTCGTGGACCACGTTGAACGACCACCCCTGCTGCATGAAGTTCGCGGCGTCCAACTCCGCCTGCTCGCGCTTGGTCGGCGTCCGCCGCTGCTCGGCCTGCGCCTGCTTGCCCTCTTTGAGCGCCCGCTGGACCTCTTTGGACCTGAGGATCAGGGCATCGTTCGCATTCCACTGCGCCTGCACATCGGACCGGCCCAGCCTGGCCGCGTTCCCGACCTCCCAGGAGCTTCGGTTGCTCGCGGCCAGCTCCGTGACGCTGTCCCCGAGCACCTGCTCCAGGCGCGCCATGTCGCGCCGCGCCTGCTCGCGCACCCGCCGCGAGTCGGCCGACGCCGCCGTGCGCGCGATCTTCTCGTGCTGCTCGAGCAGATACCGCACCTTGCGGGCGTAGTGCATGCTCCCCACGACTTCGCGCATGGTGCCGCCCGAGAGCGCGACCCGGTAGCCGTCGGGAAACTGGACGTTCCAGATCGTCTCCAGCACGGGCGTGTCGCGGACGCGCGGCGCCGCCAGCGCCGCCGTGCCGCGCAGCGCGGGCAGCTCCAACCGGCGTTCCTCGTACTGCACCATCACCTCCAGGTCTAGGCTGCCGGCGCCCACGTGCTCCACGGGCACGCGCAGGACCTTGCCCGCGCCAGGCCCCGCGGCCTCGCCCACCGCCACGGCCTTCCCGTTGAGCATCACACCCCAGAGGCTCACCTCCTCGGGCAGCTCCAGCAGGAGAAACTGCAGCATGCGGTTCTTAACGCTGTAAACGGCGCGCGTCCGCGCGGTGCCATCCTCGCCCACCACGGTCGTGAGCTCGGCCAGGACGACGATCGCCGCGGCGCCCTCCGCCACCTCGATCGCCTCCTCGGCCAGGGCGAGCGACCAGTCCAACGCCGTCGCGCGGTACGTCGGCTTGAGGCTGCCCGGGGACACGCCCTCGGGCAGGTACGGCACGTTTTCGGCCTCGACCCGCACGAGCCCCGCCGCCCCCGCATCAGCCACGAACGCCGCGCCGGTCTGAAGCACGCCCACGTACTGATCGACGTCCTCCAGCCGCGACGCCCCGTCGAACAGCGCGATCGGCGTCACCCGCGGGACGCCGCCGTCGCGGGGCAACCGGTACATGATGTCCACGGCGTGCTCGCCCACGACCGGCGACTGGAGCGTGATCTCGATCTCCGGCCCCCCCGCGCCCGCGCGCACCTCGCGGCTGCGCTGATTGCGCGTCGCGATGCTCACGAGCTCCGCGCCCGGGGGCAGCGCCACGCGAAATCGATCACGGCCCGCGTTTCGGATCCGAAAGACGATGCGCGCGCTGACCTCCAGCGAGTCCTCGGCCGCGCGCACGAAGGACACGGCGAGGGCGCTCAGGCGGCTCGCGCGCCGGCCGACGGCCACGGCAAGCGGCCGTGCGGCCTCACTTCCCTCGCTCCGCGGCGAGCGCAGCGCGAATCGTAAACTCGCCAGCGCCGGCAGCGGGGCCCACTCGGGCCACGTCTCCGGCGGCGCGGCGATGAGGCGCCCCGCCTCGCGCACCGCCAGATCCAACTCATCGGCGGCGGCGAACGCCGCGTGCATGCTTTCCCGCGGGACGCCCTGGGTTACAGGCTCGGAAAGCTCCACAATCTCGGGCGGGGCGTCCCACAGCCGTTCGGCCCGCCAGGTGATCTCCGTGCCCGTCGCCGCACGCTCGGCGAACGTCGCCACGAGGCGCGTGTCCTCGCCTTGCGTCACCGTGCGCCAGTCGCGGAGATCGTCGCAAGCCACGCTGCGCACCGACCAGCCGCGCGGGACCGCCGCCACGTGCCTGAGGGGCCCGGGTCCCGTCACCTCGTAGCGTGAGCGCACCCACAAGACGCAGCGGTCCAGCTCGATGACCACCGCCGCCCGCGTCGTCGCCGCAAACTCGGCCGGCATGGGCTCGCTCGCGAGCATCTGTCCCGCGCCGCTCCCGTACACGTGGTACAAGCGATCGGGAAACGCCTCCGCCGCGACGCCGAAGCGCCGCGCGAGATCCTCGCGCGTCGCGCGCTGCATTCCCGCGAGCACATCCGGGGCGAAGCGCGCCAGATGACCGTGGCGCAGGCCGACGTACGTCTCCTGCGCCACCGCGTCCTTGGGCGTCAGGGTCGCGAGCGCGCCCCGCCCGTCGAGCAGCGCGCGGCCGCGGATGACGAGTTCGGCGCCCAGGACCGGCCGCGCGAAGAAGATCTGCAGCCGCTCGGCGCCGCCTTCGCCGCGGAGCACGCTCCATTCGGCGACATCGGCTCCCGCGACATCGGTCACGCGCCATGCCCCTTCGATCGTGTAGAGCAAGGCATCGATCGGCCTCCCGGCGACGCGCACGCGCTCGCGGCGTTCGACGGTGAACCCGCCGTCGACGAGCGCGAGACACGCGTACGCCGCGGACTCGATCTGCGAGCCCTTCTGCCCTTCGATCTTGGGAAAGGACCAGGCCAGCTCGATGCGGTCGGCGCCTCCGAGGTCCACCGTCGCCAGCGTCGCATTCGCCCCGCGCTCCACCGCCACGGGCTTCGCCTCGCTCGAATCGCCCGCGCCCGGTCGCAGGCCGCGCGCCTCCACCTTGGCATCGGGGGGCAGTTCCGCCCTCAGGCTCGCCGCCGCTCCGGCCAGAAGCCCCGCAAGCACGGAGTTGCCGCCGGCTTCGGTTCGGACCGCCGCCGTGCACTCCACCTGAAGCGTGTGCGCCCCCCGGCCTTTGATCTGCACGAAAGGCACCATGACGCCTTCGGCAACCAGGGGCGCCTGTCCGACGCCGGCCGGAATCCCATCGATGAGGATGTTCTCGAGCTGCGCCCCGTCGAAGGGCAGCGGCACCGCCACCCATCCGGCGGCCAGCACGTTGACCGCGATCACGCCCTTGATCCTCGCGGTCCCGCCCTCGATCGTGAGCGCGTACCCGGCCTGGCCCAGCGCCAGGTCGCAAGGCGGCGGCGCCTCCTCGGCCGCCTTTTCCGGATTGGCGAGTTGCCACAGTCGGCGGAAACACGCGTACGGCAGGAACACCTTCTCGGCACCGCTCGGCACGATGGGAAACAGGCCGGGATCGTAAGCGATGATCGCGCCTTCGGCCGGACCGAACACATCGTCCGCGGCCTCGGCCGCATGCCCGCCGGCGGCCAGCGCCGCCGCGAGCAGCAACACGGCCCCTGCCCGGATTTCCGCCTTCCCGGCCGAACGCGCCAGGCCGCGCGCCGCGGCCCGCGCCGCGGCGATGACGAGGCCCGCGCCCAGGGCAAGCACAAGCCCCTCGCACAGCGGCACGGCGACGAGCGGCGACTTGATTCCCAGCGCGAAGGGCGCGCACGTCCCCGCGGCGAGCAGGGCGAGCATCACCGCCAGGAAGCGCCCGAACCGGCAGCGCGCGAAGAGCATGAGTCCGGCGAGAACGCCGACAACGCCCATCGCCCGCACCGCGAACTGCCGCCACCGCCGCTCGCCGTACAGGAAAGTGATCGTCCCTCCATCGCCGATCTTCGCGGCTTCGATGCGCCGGCCCTCGGCCGGGAAGTTGCAGAGCGGCAACGCGCTCCCCCACGCCGCGGCGCGCTCCTCCTTGGGCGCGAGCCTTCCCTGCGCCGCGACGGCGTCGGGCCGGCGCGCCCCCCGGCGCTCCTCGACGGTCAGCGGCGCCGGCGCGTTCCAATTCACCAACGGCTGCCTTGGCCCGAAAACAGTCAGGAGGGGCAGGCGTCCGCGGGCAAGACGTCCGAAGAACGTCTCGGCAAAGGAGGTCATTGATGCCTCGTTCCGGGCGTCGCTCGCGCGGAAGCCGCCGTCGCCAAGAAGCTGGAAGAGATACTCCGGCGGATAGCTCACCGACCAGACGGTCTCGCCCACCGGCATGCCGGGAAAGCGCGGCGCCTGCTCGCGCCACACGCCCGAGCGCCCGAGCGCGGCGCCCGCGCCGCCGACCCGCTCGTACGTCACCGTCACCGTCGCGTAGGACTGCGGCGGCAGGGGCACGGCGATGGTGTTCGCGGCGGCGGCCGCGGGCTTGGAGATGACGGTGCGAATGGGCTCGCCGTTGACCGTCACGCCGAGGACGCGGGCGCCCGGCGGCAGTTCCACCCTGAAATCCTGGTCCCGCGAGTAGGCAAGCAGCAGCTCCGCCTGGGTGCGCGTCACGCCCTCCCTGCCGATCGTCGTCGCGAGCATCATCCGCCGCACGAGCCGCTGCAAGACCGGCGCCCTGCCGTGCACGACGCACCGCAGCGTGCCGGGCTCGCCCCGGGCCTTGAACCGGTAGGCCGAGAGCACGCGCCCGATGCGCCACGGCTCCGCGAACTCCGGCACGTCGTCGACATCGGCGGGGGTCAGGCCCTCCGGCGCGGGCGCGCCGAGTTCCACCGGCCCCTGGCTCTGGAGCACCAGCAGACGCTCGCCTCCGAACACCGCCGCGCCCTTCGCGGCCTCGACCGCGACCACCGGAACGGGGAACTCGCCGTCGCCCTCGCGCGGCGCGTCGAACTCCACGCGGAACTGCCGCGTTCCGAGCCACGGCACCCCGAACCTGACGATCCGCCCCTCGGGGTCCGGCTCGATCTCCTTGATGCCATCGCCCAGGATCACCGTGTTGGGCCCGGCGATGGCGGGCAGACGCACGAAGATGCTTCCGAGCGGCCGGTCGACGGCCGTGAGCCGAAAGTCGACCCGCACGCGCAGCACGCGCTCCAGCGCGAGGAGGTGAGTCACGGCCTGGTACTCGCCGCGCGGCGCGCGCCTGACCAGGGTGAAACCGAGCGCCGGCGCGGGCGCCCGCGTCGTGAGCGCCGCGATGAGCGCGAGGCCCTGTTCCCCGGCCATCGCCCCCAGGCCGCGGGCCTCGATCTCGCCGGCCTCCAGAGTCCGCCACTGGGACAGCGCGCCCATCTGCGCGTCCAAGCTGGGAGGAATCGCGATGCCCAGGTCGCAGCGGTTCCGCTCCGCGCCCGGGCACAAGGGCAGCGCTAACGCGAGATCCGTGCGCTCCCAGACGCGGTTCTCGCCGAAGGTCGGGTGTTCCAACCGCGCCTGGAGATCGATGAAACCGCCGCGCCCCACGGCCCTGCCCAGCAGAACCTCGACCCGGGAGGACTCCGCGCCCTCGCGGACCGTGTAGGCGATGGCGTGCGGCGCCGCGCCCTCGGCGGAACGTTCTTCCAGCAGCGTCAACTTCCACGGGGCGGGCACGTCCAGCGCGAGGCGGTGCAGCCGGCCCTCCCGCACGCCGGCGCGCAGTACGCCCGCGATGCTGACGTTCGTCTCGCCGACGAGCGCCAACAGCGTGGACTGGGTCTCGAAAACGAGGCGCAGCGGCGTCACGCGCACCGTCACGCGGGCATCGGGCGAGGCGTAGGCGTAGGCACGCGCGATCGTCGCGCCGCCGTCCACGGTCTCGCCCGTGTCGATGCCGGGCCCGAGGCATCCATCGCCCGGCGCCACCTCCTGGAGCCCCGCGGACGCTTCCACCGCGATCTCGGCGCCCGACGGCGCGTAGAGCGCCAAGATGCCCGTGTCAGCGTAAGCGTCGGCGACGGCCGGCGCGCCGAGTTCGTAACGTTCGCCGGGCGCCTCCAAGAGGCCCCTCGCCGCGAAGGCGACCTCGCCGAGCATGGGCTCGTTGAGCAGCACCCGCAGCCCCGCCTCGGTCCGGGTCCAAGAGTGAACCAGCGGACCGGCGATGGCCAGGACGCGCGCGCCGGGCGGCTCCGTGAGGAAGAGCGTGTCGGTTTTGCGCCGCGCGATCTCGATCCGGGCGCTCCACGTAAAGACCGGATTGTCGCCGCGCGGGACGTAAGCGATCACGTGCGCGGCCGAGAGCAGCGTCTCGCGCTCGGCGCGGCTCTTCGTGCGCCGCCACGCCAGCTTGAACTCCCGAGCCGCGCCGAGGCCCAGCTCGAGCCGCGTCGACTCGCCTTTCGGAAGGCAGGTCAGAAACGCCGGGGCCGCGGTCGCCTCCACCGCCCCCGGCACATCGAGAACGAATCTCGCGCTCGGCGCCGACGCCAGCCTCCCCTCGACGATGGCGCGGTCTTCCTCCTCGCGAATGCCCAGCGTGAACCCGACGTCGAGCCGATGGGTTCCCTTGCCGCGAAGGAGCAGGTACGCCCGCGGCGCAGGCTGCCCGTCCCGCGCCGCGCCGTTCTCGGCGATGATCCACCCCGGCGCATCGTCCAGCAGGACCGACCCCAGGTTCGGGAAACCGCTCCCCAGATCGCATCGCACCCAGCCATCGGCGGCCGCGACGATCGTGCCCGCTCCGCGCACCTTCACGGCGTCGCCGGCGATGGTCCCCTCGTAGCTGATCTCCATCACGGCCGCCTCGATGGGCGGCAGCGCCGGCGGCGTCTCCGGGCGGATGTTGACGGCGGCGGCGGCGGCGAGCGCGCGGTACTCCTCCAGGGACATGACGACGCCATCGCGCTTGTCCCGGGTGAGTTCGCGGAACTCCGCGTACGGGACGAAGATCTCGCGGATGCACGGCGGAGCGTCCGGCGGCGCCGCCGCCACGGACGTCGCCGCTCCCAGCAGAAGCGCGCTCCACAGCACCGCCCCGATCGCGTGCCTGCGCTCAAGGTGCGTCATGGCCGGTTCCTCTCGGCGTCATCCGCGGGTCCCTCGAAAGACGGCGGCGGATCGAGCGGCAAGTCCTCAAGGAAGGGGTCCGCCTCGGGCGCCGCCGCCACGGCTAAGTCCGCGACGGCTTCGCGGCGCCGGGCCCGCGCCGCGCGCACCGCTCCCGCGATCCACGCCACGCCGATGCCGACGACGCCGCCCGCAAGCAGCGACGCGCAGAGCTCCACCGCGGGCCCCTCGACGAACCACGTCAAGGCGAGCGGCGCCAAGACCAGCACGCACAGCAGCGCGGTCTTCGACGCGCGCTTCCGGGCCGCCAGCACGCCTCCGACGGCCGCGGCGGCGAGAAAGAGCGCGAAGTCGGCGGCGCTGAAGAGCGTGCGCCCCGCATAGAAGCAGCGCAGCGTCCCGCGGGGGGCGAGGCTCTCGAACTCGTGGAGCGCGCCTCGGAGCGGGATCGCCACGTCGCCGGCGGGCGCGCGCGGCGCCTGCGCCGCCGCGCCGGCGTCCGCCTCCACCACGGCCTTGAGGAGATCCTCGAAGCGCCGCCACAGGCGCGGCGCCCCGCGCCACCCGGGGCGCAGCGTTCCGCCCCACCCGAGGTAAACGAAGTCGGGCGGCAGGTACAGTTCGACCTCCAGCTTGCCGACCGGGATGTTCTCGAGGATTTCCGGGGACGCGAAGCTCACGCTCCCGAGAAGCCCCATGGCGCCCTCGCCGAGGGGTTCCTCGTAGACGACCACGACGGGAAACGTGCCGCCGGAACCCGCCGAGGCCGGGATTTGGACAAGGCGCGTATCCGGGTCCTCCTTGCGCAGGCGCGGCTTCTGCGCCTTGCCGTCGACGCTCAAGGAGAGGATGTCCGCGCCGCGGCCGAACTTGAGCGCCAGATACTGGCGCTCCGCGTTCTGGACCATGAGCACGGCCTCGGTCTTCAGTCGGAGCTGCTCGGAGAGAACGCTTCGCATCCTCAGCAGGCTGACGACGGTGGTCGCGAGGGTCTCGTACTCGTAGCGCGTCAATTGGATGTCGAGTCCGGGATCGGGCGCGAAATACCGAAACGCCCGATATATCCGGCCTTGCCTGAGTTTGTCGGGCAGATCGCTCGCATCGATCGCCTCCATGTTGCGCGGCTGATCGGCGATCTCGAGGGTGCCTTCCTTCCGGATGGCGACGAAGCCGTTATGCGCGCGCGCGTCGCGCGCCTCGATGAACTGGACCTCGTAGGCGAACGGCCGCCCCGTCTGGAGGGCCTTCAGGTCCGTTTCGTGGGTGATCGTCACGGGAACGGCGCCGAGGACCGGCGCCTGGAGGGTCAGCTCCCACAGGCTCCGGCCCTGATCGCTCGAAAGCCGGCGCAGCTCCTTCTTGGCGCCCGCCTCGACCTTGAGCAGATTGTCGAGGGTGGCGGGCGCGCTGAAGGTCAGCCGATCGACGGCGGCGTACAGCACCTCGAAATCGAGGTAGTGCGTCACGGCGATGCCGCCGTCGCGGATCTCGATGAGGTGCTGCGCAAGCACGTCGATCTCGGTCTGCTTGGCCTCGAGGCGCACCGTCACCGCGGGACCCGCCTCGCGGTAGCCGTAGGTGAGCGGCAGGCCCGCCTCCGGTCCCAGTTGGTTCATGATGCCGGACTTGAAGAGCGCATCGACGTCGGCCGACGTCATGGCGCGGCGCTCGACCGTGCTCACGTTGAAGGCCTTCGGCGCGCTGACGCCGAAGATGCCGCGGTCCTGGCCGGAGTCCGCGACGACGGGCGCCGCCAGGGTGACGGCGCCGGCGGCGGCCGAGCCCTGCGCCGTGAACTTGAAAGGCAGCTTGAAGGCGCCGAGCGCCTTGGACTTCAGGTTCACCGCGATGGTCTTCAGGCCGTCCCGCTCCTCGGACGCCTGGGCGTCCTCGACGGCGTTCTCGGCGCCGATCTGGACGATGTTCCAACGCGCCGGCACCTTCAGGAGCAGCCGGAAGACGCCCGCCTTGGCGATGTCGTAGTCGACCCAGCCGGTCCAGACATCCTCTTCGCGGCCGAGCGACACGACCGATGTCGTCGTCGAGCGGATGCTGGGCGTGATCTTCTCCACGGCCACGCCGAGCGCGAGCGGCTGCGCCAGGTACCTGAACCCCACCCCCGGGCCGCCGCGCAGAGCCTCGGGCACCTCCTCCTTGTCGAGCTGGCTCAGCCCGGTGGTCGCCGCGACGCGCACGTCCAGGCCGTTGTCGTGGCTGAACACGACCCAGCCGGCCTCGCGGATGACATCCTCGACGCGCGGAAAAGGCACGGCGAGCGACGCGGGCGTTTCGGCGAGAATCCGCTCGAAGGTCAGAGCCAGCCGATACGCGCCGGCCCCGCGGGCCGCCTCCTTGAGCGCCGTGTGCAGGGTCACGAGAAGCGTGTCGCCCTCCTGGGACCATTCCCGGATGTTGTCGCCCTTGACCGAGAGGAGCCGCGTGTTCTCGGGCGCCTTGAGCTTGAGCGTCCCGACCTCGCCGCGGACGACCTGGTACTCCACGTCCGTCGCGATCCGCAGGATGCGCTCGCCGAGGTAGGCTCTTATGGCCTGGGAAGCGAGGACGACGGCGGCGCCCTCGGCGACCTTGCCGGCCGGCGGCATCACGCTGACGGCCAGCTCGGAGGCATTGCCGAGGAAGGCAAGGACCTTCGTCGCCCCGCCGCCGGCGCTCGTCTCCGCCACCGCCAGGGCGGGCCGGACCTCGACCCGCGCGCCCTCTTCGGGAATCGTGAGCTCGAGCCGCGAGATCGCCGCCGGCACGATACCGAAGGAGAAGGTCTTCTTGCCGGGCTCTTGGGCCACGCGCACCACGAAGGCCAGCGTCGCCTTGTAGGCCCCCGGCCCGGGCAGGAAGACCGCGTAGGCCTCGCCCTGCGCGGCGAAGACGGCCCGGGAGTCGGACAGATCCGCGCGCTCGAGCGCCACGTTCTTGAGGGGCAGGGCAAGCTCGCACCAGCCTTTCCTGAGCGCTTCGATGTCGAAGACGACGGTGAACTTCGCCACATCGCCGTGGAGGGCGCCCAGGTAGTGTCCGCCGCGGATCACCGCCGGCGCGGGAGCCTCCTCGGGCGGGGGCGCGGGCGGCTTGGGCTGCGCCTCCCGCCAGAGCTTCAGGAACTCCTCGTAGGGGAGGAAGATGCCGCGGCCTTCCTTCTCGAAGACATCCTTGAGCTTCTCGTAGGGCACGTAGAACGCGGATTGGACCACGAGCGCCGGCGGCGGCGCTTCGGCCTCCGCGGCCGGCGCCTCCGGAGCGCCCGGAACGTGGTCCGGGCCGGTCGCCGCCGCCTGGGGCGCGGCCTCCGCGGCCGCCTCGGCGGCGGCGCACGGCCCGCCGCGGCCGTTCAGGACGATTGCCGTGATCAACGCGAGACGCAGCGTCCTTCCCATGAGTGGACTCTCCTGGCCGGGCCTTCTCTCCCGATCCGCACGCACTCCCTTCACCGAATTCGATCTCACAACGTCGCGGCGAGCGCCTCCAGGCGCTCGAGCGTCAGTTTCCAGGCACGCAGAACGAGTTCGTTGAGCTCGACCCAATCGCGCCGCGCCTTGAACTCGGGGCCGGCGCTCGCAAGCAGCGCCGCCGTTTTCTCGAAGGAACCATCCCGGGCGAAATAGCTTTCCCTGAGAAGTTCGGCGGTCTCGGCCGCGGCCGCGACAAAGCGGAACCTGTCCGTCGTGTCGCGCAGATTCACGGCGAGAACGCCCGCGCTCAGGGGATAATCCGTCTCCTCGATGCGGCCCGTGCCGGCGTCGCGATAGCGCAGGTGAATCCTCCCGATGTCGCCCTGCGGATTCGTGCGCCGCTGGATCTCGTAGAGCACCGTCACGGTGGCGCCGGGCCCCACTTCGCCCGCGTCGACCTTGTCGTTCCGGAAATCCTCGTCCTTGATGGCACGCTTCTCGTAGCCGAGGAGCCGGTAGCGGCTCACGACCTCCGGGTTGAAAACGACCTGGATCTTGGCGTCCTGCGCCAGAACATCCAGCGTCTTCGGAAGATCCTCGTTGAAGATGCGCGCGGCCTCCTCGGGCGAATCGACGTACCGGTAGTTGCCGTTGCCCTTGTCGGCGAGAAGCCCGAGCATCGCATCGTCGTAGCTGTCGCGGCCGAAGCCCACCGCGGAAAGGTAGATGCCGCGCCGCGCGAACACGACCACCTTTTTCAGGATCTCCTCGGGTCCGCGGGCGCCCAGGTTGGCCACGCCGTCCGAGCACAGGATCACGCGGTTGAGCGCCTTGGCGTCGAAGGCCTCGTCGGCCACGCGGTACGCGAGGTCCAGACCCGCTTCGAGATTGGTGGCGCCGCCCGGAGCGAGGGACGCGATGGCGCCCAGGATGCGCCGCCGCTCCCTGACCGGCGTGTGAGGCAGGATCAGCGCGGGATAGGTGCCGTAGGCCACGATGGCCACGCGGTCCTCCGGGCCGAGCGCATCGACAAGGGCGCCCAGGGCGTGCGCCGCCAGGTCGAGGCGCGTCGGTCCGGTCCCGACCGCTGCCCCGCCGCCCGCCCGCGCGGCCATGGAGCCGGACACGTCCACCGCGAAGGTGAGGACGGCGTTCTTGCGCTCGTTCGGCCGGAGCTCCCTGGCCTTGACGGCGATTTTCAGGAGGTCGAGGCCCGCGCCGAAGGGCGAGGGGCCGCCCTCGCAGTAAACCGAGAACGAGGCCTCGGGGTCGGTCACGTAGTCCCCGGGAAAATAGTTGACGAACTCCTCGACGCGCACCGACTCCGGCTCGGGCAGCCTGCCCGCTCTGAGCGCATCCCGCGCCCGGGTGTAGGACGCCGTGTCCACATCCATGCCGAAGGTCGAGAGCCGATCGACGCGGGTGTCGACGAAGGGATTCACGCGGTAGCGCGCGCGAAACTCTTCCTCCGTCAGGTTCTCGCTTTCAAGGGACGGCGGCGGCACCGGCACGACGCGCGCCGTGAAGCCGCGGAGGTCGAGGTTCGCGCCGAGCGTCCGGTAGTGGGCATAGGCCCGCAGCAGCGGCTCCGCGCCCGTCGGGAGACGAGCCGGCGGCGCCGCCGGCTTACCCGCGAAGAGCCGTTCGTCAGAGGCCGGGGCTTTCGCGAATCCGCCCAGTACGTAGTTGCCGGCATCGAGGGCCGCAACAGCGTCGAGGTCCGTGGCCGCCCGCTCCTTTCCCTCGGACGCTCCCGCTTCTTCGAAATAAGAATCGAAATGAAAACCGCCGGTCCGTTCGGCGGCGCTCCTCCGTCTCGCGTCGGCGGGCATCGCGGCGGGCATCGTGGCGTCCGCCCCGCGAGGCTCGAGTTCCCTATCGCCGGCGCCGGCTCCCTTGGCCTTCGCAAGTTGTTGCTCAACGCCGCCCGACAACCGGGTGCGAACCGCGCCGGCCTCGTCTTTTTCCGCGACCCGGCGCCCGCTCGCGTCCTTCAGCTCGAGCAGCCCCCTCTCCCCAGCGACCGGAGGGTGCATGCTCTCCTCGGGATCACGCCTCTGGCCCGCGCCGACCGCGGACGGCGGTTTTTCCCCAGCGGGTTTCTCGCCGGCTTGATCGAAGCGCTTTTCATCATTGGCGACCCTGTCCCTGGGACGTCGATAGGCGGCCCTGCCCCAGCGCTGTCCATAGGCGCCCGCCGCGCCGCCGCCGATGCCGATCGCATCGTTGACGCCCACGGAACGTGCGCCGGAGCCCGCGGGTCCGCCGCTCCGCGCCGCGTCGCTCGGCGCCGGGACCGCCGCTGTGGCGAGTTGCCTGTTCATGGAATCGGGCGCAGACTGTGGGCGGCGATCGAGCGTGACGGCGTGATCCGTGGCCCTTGGCCCCGGCCCCTTGGCCGATATCAACAAGTGACCCAGCACAAGAAGCATCACCGCGGCACTGGCGGCTATTCCCGCGAGCCGGTACGGCCAGGCTCTCTTTCCCCGTCGAGCGCCGAGAACGCGCGCCATGCGCGCCGGTTCGAGCGCCCCCGCCGCTTCCTCCTCCGTCGACAGCGCCGCCTTGGCGAGGCCGAGCGTCCGGCGCAGATCCGCGAGTTCTCTGCGGCAGCGCGCGCAGCCGGCGAGGTGCGCCTCGACCTCGGCTCTTCCCTGGGCCGAAAGGCTGCCGAAGAGATAGGCCGTGAGTCTGTAATCGCGAAGGTCTTCCATCAGAGCGCCTCCCTGGAACCCGCGAGCCGGAGGGAAAGCTCCTTCATAGCGCGGTGCAGGAGAAAACCGACGTTCGTGACCGTGAGTCCCGTGATCTCCGCGATCTCCCGGTAGGACTTCTCCTCCTGCACCTTGAGAAGCAGAAGTTCGCGGCAGCGCGGCGGCAAGCGGTCGATCGCCGCGCGAACCGCGGCCGTGCGCTCCTCGGCTTCGACGGCGCCCGACGGCGGACAGCCGGCTCGCAGCGCCGCGGGCCCCGCGCGGAACGTCTCGTGTCTGTCGGCCAGCGTCGCCCTGCGCATTCGGCTTATGCCGATGTTGCGCGCGATCTTCAGGAGCCAGTTGTGGCGGCGCTCGGCCGCGAGCAGGCCCGCGGGCCGGCGCACAACTTGGAAAAAAGTCTCCTGGACGACGTCCTGGGCACCGTGGTGATCGCCGCCTAGAAGCCGCGTCGCGAACCTGAGGAGCCGCCCCTCGTAGCGCGCGAGAAAGGAGCCGAGGAACTTGGAATCGCCGGAGGCGGCATACGCCCGCAGGAGATCCTCTTCCGTCGGCTCGCTCGTCATCGCACCGCCGCGCTTCCGGTCCTCGTTCGGCAGACGCGCCGCCGCGGCCGCGGAAGGCCGCGGAACGCCGTCGCGCCTCATCGTACACCTATAGTTATCGACCGCCATCTTCCCTTGGACCACCGGCGGCTCGCGCGGTTCCCGTAACGAATCAGCGCCGCCGCGGCCGCGCGCGGCGCGCTTTCCGGCGTCCGTGACAAAAGGATGTCGCTTGAGGGCGGGTGTTTCTTAGATCGAATCTTCCCTGGACAGCCGCCGGCGCCTGCGTACAATGTCCTGAGCGTGTCCGGCCGCGCCGGAGGGCCTTTTTACGGGAACCCGCTCTGCGGGCGCCCTGGCTGTTGTTGCTGGGAGTCCCCATGACCTCGCCGAAAAACCTCGGACGGGCGTACCAGTTGGCCAAGGAACGTTATGCCGCGCTCGGCGTCGACACCGACCGCGCGCTCAGGCGCCTGAAAAACGTCTCGATCTCCCTTCACTGCTGGCAGGGTGATGACGTGGGCGGCTTCGAGCACGCGGGAAGCGAGCTCGGGGGCGGCTTGGCCGTGACGGGCAACTACCCCGGCAAAGCCCGGACGGCCGATGAACTCCGCGCGGACTTCCTCAAGGCCGTCTCGCTGCTCCCCGGCCGGCACCGCCTGAACCTGCACGCCTTCTACGCCGAGACCAAAGGCAGGAAGATCGGCCGCGACCAACTCGGCCCCGCCCAGTTCAAGAACTGGGTCGCCTGGGCCAAGGCCCACAAGCTCGGCCTGGATTTCAATCAGACCTATTTCGCCCACCCCCTCGCCGCCGACGGGCTGACGCTGGCGCATCAGGACAAGCGCGTGCGAAAGTTCTGGATCGAGCACGGCATCCGCTGCCGCGAGATCGGCGCCTTCTTCGGCAAGACGCTGGGTTCGACCTGCCTGACCAACCTCTGGATCCCCGACGGATACAAGGACACGCCGGTGGACCGCAAGGCCCCGCGCGAGCGCCTGGTCGAGTCCCTGGACGCGATCTTCGCCAAGAAGATCGACCCCAAGCACAACGTCGACTCCGTCGAGCCCAAGCTCTTCGGCATCGGATCGGAAAGCTACGTCGTCGGTTCCCACGAGTTCTACCTCGGGTACGCCGTCTCGCGCGGCAAGCTCCTGTGCCTGGACGCCGGCCACTACCACCCCACGGAAGGCATCGCCGACAAAATTTCGGCGGTCTTCGCCTACTTGGACCGGATCGCGCTCCACGTGAGCCGCGGCGTGCGGTGGGACAGCGACCACGTCGTGATCCTGAACGACGACCTCCTGGCCATCGCCCAGGAGTTGGTCCGCGGGGACTACCTGGAGCGCACCCACCTCGCCCTCGACTACTTCGACGCCAGCATCAACCGCGTCGCCGCCTGGGTCATCGGCGCGCGCTGCTTCCTCAAGGCGCTCTTGATGGCGCTGCTCGAGCCCCTGAGCATGCTCAAACGCCTCGAGCTCAAGGGCGACAACACCGCGCGTCTGGCGATGTTCGAGGAGCTGAAGACCATGCCCGCGGGCATCGTCTGGGACTACTACTGCGACCTGTGCGGCGTGCCCGTCGGCCCCGCCTGGATCGACGAGGTCAAGCGCTACGAGCGCGACGTGCTCTCCACGCGCGTCTAGAGGAGGAGCCATGCTCGCTGTAACCGACGCGGCGGCCTATCCCGCCCTGGGCATCCTGATCTTCAGCCTGGGCGGCCTGGCGGGCGCGGTCTTCTACCTGCCCTTCAAGAAGGTCAAGGCCTGGGCGTGGGAGAGCTACTGGCTGGTCTACGCCGTCTTCGGGCTCCTGATCGTGCCGTGGGTCCTGGCGCTCGCCACCTCGCCCAACGTGTTCGCCGTTCTGAAGGCGGCGCCGGGGGGCGAGATCGCCTACTGCTGCCTGTGCGGCGCCGCGTGGGGCGTCGGCGGCCTGACCTGGGGCCTCATGATCCGCTACCTCGGGGTGGGGCTGGGACTGGCCATCGGCTGCGGGCTGTGCTCGGCTGCCGGGACCATCGTGCCCAAGGTCATCAACGGCGAGCTGGGGACGCTGTTCAACTCGAACGCGGGCTGGTTCCCCTTCTTCGGCGTCCTGGTTTCCCTCGCCGGCATCGTCCTGGTGGGCCTCGCCGGCAGGTCCAAGGAAAACGAACTGCCCGAGGAGGAGAAGAGGAAAGCCGTCGCCGAATTCGACTTCAAGAAGGGGATCACCGTCGCGATCTTCTCGGGCCTCATGAGCGCCGCCATGAACTTCGGCCTGCAGGGCGGCCAGACGATCGAGCGCCTGGCGCGCACCACCGACCCGGTCACCTCCGTCGCCTGGAAGGGCATGCCCGTTCTCGTCGTCGTCCTTTTCGGCGGCTTCATCGTCAACGGCCTGTGGTGCCTCTTCCTCAACCTCAAGAACAAGACGACGAGGGACTACGCTCGGCCGGGCGCGCCGATCGTCTCCAACCTAGTCTTCGCCGCCCTGGCCGGCGCCATCTGGTGCTCCCAGTTCATCTGCTTCAAGACCGCAGAGCCGCAAATGGGCAGCATTGCCTACGTCGGCTGGGCCGTTCTCATGGCGAGCCAGATCCTCTTCAGCACGATTCTGGGGATCTTCCTCGGCGAGTGGAAGGGAACCAGTGGACGCACGCGTTCGCTGTTGGCCAGAGGCCTCGCGCTCCTCGTCATCTCGGCGTTCATCGCCGGATACAGCGGCTACCTCGCCAAGGAGCCTCCCGCCGCCGCGCCCGCCTCGGCCGCAACGCAAAGCCGGTAGCGCGCCTCGCCGCCATGGCCGAGACTCCGCGCGAACCCCTCGGCGAATACGAGCGCGAGCCCGTTCCGGAGGCGGCGCGCCTCGGCCTGTGGAGCTTCGTCGGCCAGTACGCCGCCGAGCATGTCGCCGGCACGGAGCTCATGATCGGTCCGCTCTTCATCGCGGCGGGCGTCGGCGCCTTCGATCTGCTGGCCGGTCTGGTGGCCGGCAACCTCCTCGCCGTCCTGTGCTGGACCTTCCTGACCGCGCCCATCGCGACGCGCGCGCGCCTGACTCTCTACTATCAGCTCGAGAAGATCTGCGGGCGCCGCCTCGTCACCCTCTACGACCTCGCCAACGGCGCCATGTTCACGCTGCTGGCGGGCGCCATGATCACCGTCGCGACGACGGCGCTGGGCGTCTGGCTCGCCTTCCCCATGCCCGGCCTTACGGACTATGCCCCCCGCGGCGCCGGCTGGGTTCTGGCCGTCCTGGGCATGGGCGCGCTTTTCTCGGTAGTGGCGGCTTGCGGGTATCGCTCCGTGGCGCGCTTCGCCAACGTCGCCGCGCCCTGGATCATCCTGATGTTCCTGGCCTTCGGCATCATGGGACTCAAGGCCCTCGGCGTCGCCTCGGTCCGCGACTTCTGGCCCCTGGCCGAGACCGTGATCTGGAAGGGCGGCGAACCCCTCGCCGGCCGGGTGAAGTTCACCTTCTGGCACGTGTGCTTTTTCGCCTGGTTCTGCAACGTGGCCTGGCACATGGGCATGGCGGATCTGTCGATCCTCAGGTACGCGCGCCGCTCCTGGCATGGCTTGGCATCCGGCGCCGGGATGTTCGTCGGACACTTTCTGGCGTGGCTGGCGGCCTCGATCCTGTACGCGCTCCAGATCCACGAAAACCCCGCCAACACCGATGTCCTGCCCGGCCCGCTCGCTTACCGCGTCTGCGGCGTGGCGGGGCTCATCTGCGTCATCATGGCCGGCTGGACGACGGCGAACCCGACGCTCTACCGGGCGGGGCTGGCGTTCCAGGCGGTGCTGCCCCGGCTTTCCCGCTTCCGCGTCACTCTCGGAGTCGGCCTCGCGGCCACGCTCACCGCGATCTTCCCCGCCGTGACCATGCGGCTCCTGGAATTCGTCGCCCTCTGGGGCATGATCCTCATGCCCATGGGCGCCGTGATCTTCGTCGATTTCTGGTGTTTCAAGCGGCTGGGGCTGACACCCTTCCACGCGGAAGCCTCGGGCGCGAGCTTCAATCCCGCCGCGGCGATCGCCTGGCTGGCAACGCTGGCCACGTGCACCTATCTCGTGCTCAAGGGCGATGTCCAGATCTACTTCGTGAGCCTGCCGGGCTGGCTCATGGCCGCCGTCCTGTATCTGACGCTGAGCTTCGTCTTCCAGCGGCGCTTGCCGCCCGGGCGCAGCGTCGCGCAGTTCATTTCCGCGCTGGCGGCCGGCGCCGCCGTCGTTTCGGTGGGCATGCATTTCGCGGGCATGCTGACCCTCGGCGCCCTCCAGGTCTGGCTGCTTGCGGCGGCCGGCGTGTGGTTCGTCACCGCCCCCTTCGCCATGGAGCGCAACCCCTGACCGGCGCGGCGGACGGCCGTCCCCGGCGGCGCCGCGGCCCTATTGCGCTCCAAGGCTCAAGCGCGTATCTTCAGCGTGTCGAACGAGGCCCCGGATCGCGGACAATTCCCGGCAAGAAAGGCGCACCGTCATGCACGACTTCAAACCGGCCGCCCGCGCGGTTCTGCTCCTTCTTCTCGCCGCCGGCGCCGCCCGCGGCGCGGCCGTCGAGCTCGCGATCGACCCGGCGGCGACGCTCCACCGCGTCGATCCCCGCATCTACGGTCACTTCCTCGAGCACATCTATCACGCCTGCAACGGCGGCTTGTGGGGCGAGATGATCTGGAATCGGAGTTTCGAGGAAGCGCCCGGCGTGGGGCTCTGGCGCATCGACGACGGCTCTATCGCGCAACTGGAAGAGAGCGATGACGTGCGCCTGGTCTTCGGCGACCCGGCGTGGACCGATTACGAGTTCACGCTCCAGGCCCGCAAGAACGGCGGCGGCGAAGGTTTCTTGGTTCTGTTCAGGGTGCGGGGGCCCGAGGACTTCTACTGGGTGAACCTGGGCGGCTGGGGCAACCGGCGCCACGGCCTCGAGCGCGGCCGGAAGGGCGAAGGCCGCTGGGGCGTCATCAAGGACCTGGGAGAAGGCCGCATCGAGACGGGCAGATGGCACCGGCTGCGCCTCCGCTGCGAGGGCCGCCGTTTTCAGTTTTGGATCGACGATACGCGCCTCATGGACTTCACGGATGACGCCAAGGCGCACGAGCGCGGCGCGGTGGGCATCGGCACCTGGGTCACCCGGGCCGAGTACCGCGCCATCAAGGTGACGGCGCTGGACGGCGCCCCGCTCTTCGAGGGCTTGCCGCCCCTTTCCCGGGACGCAACGCCGCGGCACTGGAGGAGCTACGGATCGGGAAAAATCCTGCTGGACGACGGGCGGCCCAAGAACGGCCGGTTCGCCGCGCGCATTGCCGCGGAAAGCGGCGAGACCGGCTTGGCGCAGGCGCCGCTCTGCCTCCGCAAGGGCGAGACCTACCGGGGATCCCTGTGGACCCGCGGCACGGCGCCGGGCGGCCTCCTCCTGCGTGTCACCGCCGGCGACTGGGTGATGACCCGCGCTCTGCCCGCCCCGGCGCCCGAGTGGCGGGAAGCGCGCTTCGAGTTCACCGCCAAGGCCGACGCCGGCGACGCCGCGCTCCAGATCGCCGTTCCCGGCCAAGGCGACGTGTGCATCGACCAGGTGAGCCTGATGCCGGACGCGGCCGCGGCGACGGGCGGCTTCCGCCCCGATCTCCTGGAGGCCATCGCGGGCCTCAGGCCGCCCCTCATCAGGTGGCCCGGCGGCTGCTACGCCGAGCGCTACCGCTGGAAGGACGGGATCGGGCCCCAAGCGGCGCGCGGCCGCTTCCCGGTCTCGATCTGGGACGATATCGACACCAACTCCTACGGCACGGACGAATTCATCGCCATGTGCCGCAAGCTCGGCGCCGAGCCGCTTATCGTCATCAACGCCGGCCGCCACGACCCCGGCACCCCGCGGGCCGACTACATCAAGGAGGCCTGCGAGTGGATCGAGTACTGCAACGGCCCGGCCGACTCCGCCTGGGGCAAGGTGCGCGCCGCGAACGGACATCCCGAGCCCTACGGCGTCAGGCTCTGGGAGATCGACAACGAAACTTGGTCCGCCGGCGTGGAGGGCTATATCGCCATCGTCAAGGAGTTCGCGCCGGCCATGCGCGCGGCCGACCCGTCGATCGTGCTGCTGGCCTGCGGCGGCGCCGGGACGAGCAACGCCGCCTTCGGCAATTGGAACGAACGGCTCCTGGCCGGCTGCGCCGAATGCTTCGAGTATCTGAGCATCCACCACTACGAGGACCCGAACGCGTACGCGACCGGACCGCGCGCCTACGAGAGCCACTTCCGCGAGCTCGGGCGGTTCATCGCCGCGTCGCGCAACCCGAAGATCAAGGTCTTCGTCTCGGAATGGAACGCGCAGAGCACGGACTGGCGCACGGGGCTCTATGCCGCGGGGCTGCTCAACGCCTTCGAGCGCGCCGGTGATGTGGTGGCAATCGCCTCGCCGGCGCTGTGGCTCCGGCACGTGTCGGCCACGGCCTGGGACAACGCCTTGATCAACTTCGACCACTGCGGCTGGTTCCCCGCTCCCAATTACGTCGTCATGAAGCTCTGGCGCGACCACGCGGGGCCGCATCTTCTGGCCATCGAAGGCGATGCCGAGGGGCTGGACGCCGCCGCCACGAAGACCGACGACGGGAGCCGCGTCTTCTTCAAGGCCGTGAACCCCGGCGCCGAGCCCCTCGCCGTCGCCCTCACCCTGCGGGGCGCGGCGCCGCGCTCGGCGGAGTTCCAGCTCATGGCTCCGGACGGCCTCTCGGCGCGCAACACGCTGGCCGCACCTTCGAAGATCGCGCCCGCGCCCGGGCGGATCGAGACCGACGGAAACGTGCTGCGCTTCACCATGCCGCCCCGTTCGGCGGGAGCGCTTACCGTGAGGCTGTAGCCCGGGGCGCCGCGACTGTCTCGGCTTGCCCGCTCGGCGGCGCGAAGTACAATGCCTCCGGACGAAGAACTTCAACACAGGAGGAGCGGCCATGACGCGCGTTTCCCTCGCTGCTTTGCTCGGCTTCCTGGTTCTATGCGGCGCTCTTGGCTCGAACCCGGCGCTTCCCGCCGCCGAAAACGAGCCGCTCCGGGTCATCGCCTTCGGCGCACACCCCGATGACTGCGAACTCAAGGCGGGCGGCACGGGCGCCCTCTGGGCCCGGGCCGGACACAAGGTGCTGCTCGTCTCCATGACGAACGGCGACATCGGCCACTGGCGCGACGCGGGCGGCCCCCTTGCCAATCGGCGGCGCGAGGAGGCGCGCCGGGCCGACGCGGTTCTCGGCGTCGAGAGCAAGGTCCTGGACAACCACGACGGCGAACTCATGGCGACCCTGGAGAACCGGCGCGCCGTCGTCCGCCTCATCAGGGAGTGGCAGGCCGACATCGTCCTCGCGCCCCGCGCCTGCGATTATCACCCCGACCACCGCTACGCGGGAATCCTGGTCCAAGACGCGGGTTACATGGTGACGGTTCCGTTCTTCTGCCCCGACACGCCCCACCTCGCCTGCAATCCCGTCTTCCTGTACTTCGAGGACGGATTCCAGCGGCCCTATCCCTTCAACGCCGATGTCGTCGTGGCCATCGACGCCGTCATCGAGAAGAAGCTCGACGCGCTCGCCCTCATGGAATCGCAATTCCTCGAGGGCGGCTGCAACGGCGGCGAGGCCGCGATGCCCAAGGACGCGGCCGCCCGCGAGGCGCGCCAGGCGCAGATCCGCGACAATTTCCGGCGCCGGTTCGCCGCCGTCGCGGACCGTTTCCGCGACAAGCTGATCCAGCTCTACGGACCCGAAAAGGGCGCCCGAGTCAAGTACGCCGAGGCCTTCGAGATCTGCGAGTACGGCCGCCGCCCCACCCCGGAAGAGCTCCGGCGGTTGTTTCCCATGGACGAGGGGGCGAAAGCCCAATAGCGGGGCGGCGCCCGCCGGCGCCGGACGGGTTAACCCGCCCGCGGCCCGGAGTCCGCGGCCTGCGGCGCCGTCTCCGCGCTCCGGCGCGCCAGCCCCAGAACGAGCTGCACCTCTCCCACCGGCAGCCGGAGGCGGCCCGCGATCTCCCCCGGGTCGCTTCCCTCGCGGGCGAGCGCCAGAATTTCGGCCTTGCGGGGGTCTTCGCCGCCGGCGGCGCGATCGCGCGCCGCCGCGACCGCCGCGGTCAAGCGCTCGACCGCCCGGTCCGCCTCGGCCAGAAGCCCGGTTAGATACTGAATCCGCGTGTCGATGCGCCCCTCGATCTCGCGGCCGATCTCCTTGAGTTCGTGAAGGACCCGCGCGGCGTCGTCGCCCGAGGATCGCGGCGCTCCGCTTGCGCGCGCGGCGAAGGCCCCGCGCTCGAGATCCGGCCCCTCCGCGCCCCACCGGCGGGCGCGCCGGGAACCGCGCCGCAGAAAGATGAAACAGAAAACGAGCGCCGCGAGGACGGCGGCCATGGGGAGCCAACCTTCCCGCAGCATGCCCAGCGCGCCTTCCGGATCCAATCCCGCGACCATACCCTACCCGTCGAACTCGAACAGCCGCATGATCATGCCGGACCACAGCTTCGGATAGAAATAGGTGCTCTTGGGAGGAAAGACCTTGCCCGCCTTGACGGTTGAGAAAAGATCCTCCGGCGTCACGGCGCGCACGCGCACGGCGACAATCGGCGCGCCCCGGCGCAGCCGCTCCACGGCCGCCGTCAGATCGCGCGTGCATTCGAGGGACGCATCCGCCGGCAGCGTGTCGATGAAGTTCTTGTGGAGATACTCGATGAGGCTCTCGCCGCCCCCGCGAAACCCGCGCGCCAGGCCATCCTCGGCCCCCGGGAAATAGAGCGTCACATCGGCCGCCCCCGCGGCCGCCGGCAGGGCGGCGGCCGCCGCCAAGGCCCACTCGCGCGCGCGTTGTCTGCTCGGGAACGTGATGGCGCGGTGGTACGGCGCGATCCTGAGCCCGGCGGCGGGCGCCATGCTGCCCACGACGGCGAGACAGTAGCGCGCGCCCGCGACGCCGGGGTTCTCCTCCCAGTACCGCGCCGCGGTCTGGAAACGGTGGTGCCCGTCGGCGATCACCAAATCCTTGGAAGCGAGCAGCGCCGCGGCTTGCGCCGCGGCGGCGTCCTCCAGGTCGCACACGGCATGCGTCTCGCCTTCGCCGGCGGGCACCGTGAGGCGGCGGGCGCCCCTGCCTTCGCGCATGAGCTTCAAGAAGGCGCCGTCGTCCTCGCAGACCAGGAAAACCAGTTCGAGGTTGCCGCCCACGCCCGCAAGCTGCGCGAGCCGACCTTCCTTGACCTTGGCAAAGGTCTTTTCGTGGCCCCGCACCCGCGCGGCGGCCAAGTCGACCTTGCCGACAAGGCCCGTGAAGGCGTACGAGGTTCCGTCGTGGGTGAAGTCGGCGGTATACAGGTAGTAACGCGGCGCCGCGCCGACCGCCAGGACGCCGTCCCGCACCCAGGCGGCGAGGCGTTCGCGGGCCCGGGAGAAGTCCGGCGCCGCATCGGGGCGCTCCCCCAGGGTAAAGCGCACGATGTTGCGCGGGCTTGCGGCGAGCAGCGCGGCGTGCTCCCTCGCGCTGATGATGTCGTAAGGCGGCGCCGCGTGCAGATGCGGCGCGCCCTGGGCGGCGGTGTAGAACACCGCCTTGAACGGCTCGATCCGACTCACCCCCGCTCCCTCTCTTCCCGCGGGCCGGGCTTCACTTGGCTTCGGCGGGTTTCTCTTTCGCCAGGGCCTCGCCGCAATCGCGGAGCGCCAGGATAGCGTAGGACGTGGAGATCTCGGGAATACCTTCCCACCACCGGTTCTCGTCCCGGTTCTCCCAGAGGCCGTCCGCATTCTGCAGCGCAAGGAGCTTGGCCGCCAGATCCGACGCCCACGGCCGCGATCCGGCCGGCGTCGGCACCCGGGACTCGCCCCACAAAAGCAGGGCCTTGGCCATGGCCCGGTAGTAGTAGTACAGCCCCTGCTTGCCCTGGGCGGGGTTGTCGGGCGTCGCCATGCCGGGGTTGTCTTCCACGGTGTAGTTGGTGCACAGCCATTTCCAGAGCTTCTTCATCTCCACCGAATTGCGATCGGCCCCAGCATAGATGAAGCTCTTCAGCCCCGAATAGCTCATGCTCCCGTACGACGAATGCTGCCACGTCCCGTCCTGGAGCTTGCGGGGCTCGATCTTGCCCTCGCCCGGCCGGTAGAGCATGCCGCCGTCGTCGTTCGTGCCCCACCCGGCAATGAGGCCGTCCTTGATGGCATCGTTGCTGTCGCAGGAGTTCTGGGTGCGCCTGAGGAACACCTGCGAGCGCTTCCAGATCGGGCTGTCCGCCGCCACGCCGCTCTCGCCCAGGGCCTCCATGGCGAACTGGGTGTTGGAAAGATCGGCGCGCCGATCGGTTCCGTACCCCCAGCCTCCGTAGGAGACATGCTTGGCCTGCTCGTACCCCGGCCGCGAGTCCTCGCTGAGCTGCTGGCCCGCCAGGAACGCGACGGCCTTCTCGATCTGCGCCTTGTTCTTCTCGGCTCCGGCCGCGCGCAGAGCCATGACGCCGATCGAGGTCGTGTAGACCCAGAGCCCGTCGTCGTGAATGCCGCCCGTCTCCTTCTGGTGCGCCAGCAGGTAATCGACGGCCTTCGAGATGAAGGGGCCGTCCCATTCGCGGTACTTGGCGGGAGATTCGGCCAGGGCCCACACGACGAGCCCCGTGATGCCGAGGTTGGATTTGCCGTCGATCCGGGGACCGTAGCCGCCGTCCTCGTTCTGGCGGTCGATCAGCGCGTTCGCGGCGCGCCGCGCGGCCGCCTTGATCCCTCGGGCAAGATCCGCCGCATCAGGCGCGTCCGCGCTCAGAAGGGCAACTAGCAGGACTGCCGTCATGGCACACCTCCACCATCAGAGTGATCCGCGAGAGATGTTAACCGCAGCCAAGATGCACGTCAACGATCGCGCTTCGCTCGTCCTGCTCACACCGGCTGTGCCGCGGCGTCGGGCGCGAGCCGCTCCCGGGCGCGCATCCGGTTTGATTCGTAGGCGGCGACCGCGGAAAGGATCAGGTCGAGATCGTACTCGGGCTTGTATCCGATCGCCTGCCTGATCTTGCTCAGGTCGGGCACGCGCCGGCGCATGTCCTCGAAGCCCTGGCTGTATACCTCCCCGTAGGGCACATGTACGATGGGCGAGGACGAATCGCACAGCGCAACCACGCGCTCGGCCAATTCCGCGACGGTGATCTCCTCGTCGGAGCCGACGTTGTAGACCTCTCCGATGGTGTGCCGAGCCGCGGCGACTTCGATCACGGCGCCGATGACGTCGCCCACGAAGCTGAAACACCGCGTCTGGAGCCCGTCGCCGTAAATCTCGAGCGGCTCGCCCCGCAACGCGGCGCGCACAAAACGCGGCACGAGCATGCCGTAGACCCCGGTCTGGCGCGGCCCGGTCGTGTTGAAGAAGCGCAGCACCGTGACGGGCAGGCCGTGCTCGTGGAAGTACGCCAGGGCGAGGAATTCGCCGGCGGCTTTCGAACACGCATAGCCCCAGCGGCGGATGGCGCTCGGTCCGATCACCATGGCTTCATCTTCGCGGAAAGGCACGCGCGCGCTCTTGCCGTAGACCTCGCTGGTCGAAGCCAGCACCACGCGGCGGCCCTTCTTCGACGCTTGATGCAGCACCGCTTCGGTGCCGCGGATGTTGGAGGCGATCGTCCGGATCGGCGCCTCCATGATGAGTTTGACGCCCACCACGGCCGCCAGGTGGAAAATCGTGTCGCAGCGGTCGACAAGCTCGGCCAGCACGCTCTCGTTCTCGACGGCGTCGATCACGCAGCGCAGGTTCGGGTCGCCGCGCAGGTGCGCCAGGTTGTCCAGCGAGCCCGTGGAGAGGTCGTCGATTATCAGGACCTCGTTCCCGCGCTTGAGGAGCTCCTCGGCCAGATGGGAGCCGATGAATCCGGCTCCGCCCGTGATCAAGACCCGTTCTCGGCCGCGGCGGGAAGGCGGAGAAAGACGCCGCCAGGGCCACGGCCGCCGCGGCGCCGCGCCGTTCCCGTTCCCCCGCTCCTTGTCCTTGCCGCCGCCTGGCGACACCGAGAGACGATCCTCGTCCTCCCGATTCACCGCGCAACCTCCCTCCATCGAATCTCGGCTGTATGCGGGAACCGATAATCCTCCGCGTGCGTGAATTCTCCTTCAAGAAACCAAGCTCTCTTTTCGGGTTTCCAGGCTCATTTCTTTGGAGGAAAATACTCCTGGAGCGGGAGGACGCCCCACTGCCGGCTCCGCAGGGCGCGGATGCCGGCCACCGCCGCCCGGGCGGCGGACATGGTGGTTATACACGGAATGTTGAGCGTGATCGCCAGCGCCCGGATATAGGTGTCGTCCAGGCGCGGACCGTGCCCCTTGGGCGTGTTGATGACCAGCGCGACCTCGCGGGACCGCATGAGGTCGGCGACGTTGGGACGCCCCTCCTTGAGCTTCAGCACGGGAACGACCCCGCCCAGGCCCGCGGCCGCGATGCTCAGACGCGTGCCGCGGGTCGCGTGGATCGTGAACCCCATCTCCATGAGCTGGCGCACGATAGGAACGACGTCCTTCTTCTCCCCGTCGCGCACGCTCACGAACACCGCTCCCGCCAGGGGCAGCGGCCGCTGCGTGGCCATGTGCGCCTTGGCGTAGGCGATGCCGAAGCTGTCGTCCAGGCCCATGACCTCGCCCGTGCTCTTCATCTCGGGGCCCAGGACGGGGTCCACGCCGGGGAAGCGGTTGAAGGGAAACACCGGCATTTTCACCGCCATGTGGCGGACCTGGACCTCGCGGGTGAAGCCGAGCTCCTTCAGCGTCATGCCCGCCATCACCTTGGCGGCGAGCTTGGCCAGCGGCACGCCGATGGCCTTCGAAACGTAGGGCACCGTGCGCGAAGCGCGCGGGTTGACCTCGAGCACGTACACGCGGCCGTTCTGGACCGCGAGTTGCAGGTTCATCAGGCCCTTGACGCCGAGCCCCTCGGCCAGCGTGAACGTTATCCGCCGGATCTCTTCCTGCACCACGCGGTTCAGGCTGAAGGGCGGCAGCGCGCAACTGGAGTCGCCGCTGTGAATCCCCGCCTCCTCGATATGCTCCATGATGCCGCCGATGACCGTGGTTCGGCCGTCGCTGATCGCATCGACGTCGACCTCGGTGGCCTCTTCCAGGAACTCGTCCACCAGCACCGGCCTGCGGCCGCTGGCCGCGATCGCCCGGGCCATGTACGCTTCCAGCTCCTCGCGGTTCCAGACGACGCGCATGGCTTCGCCGCTCAAGACGAAGGAGGGCCGCAGGAGGACGGGATAACCGATCCGCTCCGCGACGCGGGCGGCCTCATCGAACGTCGTCGCGACTCCGCTCGCGGGCTGTCGCAACCGCAGGTCCTGCGCGAGCGCCTGGAAGAGTTTCCGGTCCTCGGCCAGTTCGATGCTCCGGTGCGAGGTTCCCAGGATGGTCTGGCCGGCCTCCACCAGCCCGGCCGCGAGGTTGAGCGGCGTCTGTCCGCCGAGCTGCGGAATGATGCCGTCCGGCTTCTCGCGATCGCAGATGTTGAGCACGTTCTCCAGGGTCAGCGGCTCGAAATACAGCTTGTCGGAAGTGTCGTAGTCCGTCGAGACGGTCTCGGGATTCGAATTCACCATGATCGTCTCGATGCCTTCCTCCCTGAGGGCGAAGGCCGCGTGGACGCAGCAGTAGTCGAACTCGATGCCCTGTCCGATCCGGTTGGGGCCGCCGCCCAGGATCATCACTTTCCGCCGGCCCGAGGGACGCGATTCATCTTCCCGGTCGTAGGTGGAGTAGAAGTACGGCGTGGCCGCTTCGAACTCCGCGGCGCACGTGTCGACCACCTTGAACACCGCCTCGATGCCCGCCGCGCGCCGGTGCCGCCGGACGCCGGCGGCGGTGCACCGCTCCCCGCCGCAGGTCCACAGCGACGCAAGCTGGGCATCGGAATACCCGAGCTGCTTGGCCTCCAACAGCAGTTCGCGCGGCACATCCTCAAGGCGCCCGTGCGCCGCGAGCCGGCCCTCGAACTGGACCAATTCCGCCATCTGCTCGATGAACCACGGGTCGATGCCGCTCAGCGCGTGGATCTCCGCCACCGGCATCTCCGCCTTGAGGGCGTAGCGCACGTAGAAGAGCCGTTGCGGCGTCGGAATCCGCAGATAGCGCTCGATCTCGGCGCGCGCGGGCGGCGTGCCGGCCGCGCAGCGGTCCTGGCCATCCAGCCCCAGGCCGTCGCTCCTGATTTCGAGGCCCGCGATGGCTTTCTGGAGCGCCTCCTTGAAAGTGCGCCCGATCGCCATGACCTCCCCCACGGATTTCATTTGGCTGGTCAGGCGCTCGTCGGCCTCCGGGAATTTGTGGAACGCGAACTTCGGCGCCTTGACCACGCAGTAGTCGATCGCCGGCTCGAAGCAGGCGTAGGTCCGCCCGGTGATGTCGTTCGGAATCTCGTCGAGGGTGTAGCCGACCGCAAGTTTCGTGGCGACCTTGGCGATGGCAAAGCCGGTCGCCTTGGAAGCCAGCGCCGAACTCCGCGAAACGCGCGGGTTCATCTCGATGGCCACCATGCGGCCGCTGCCGGGATGCACGGCGAACTGGATGTTGGCGCCGCCGGACTCGACGCCCACCCCGCGCATGATCGCGAAGGCGGCGTTGCGCATCCGCTGGTATTCGCGGTCCGTCACGGTCTGGCCCGGCGCCACGGTCACGCTGTCGCCGGTGTGGACGCCCATGGGGTCGACGTTCTCGATGGAGCACACCACGACGCAGTTGTCGGCGCGGTCGCGCACGACCTCGAGCTCGAACTCCTTCCAGTTCGCGAGGTACTCCTCGATGAGGATCTCGCGGATGGGGCTGGCGTCCAAGCCCGCCTCGCACTTGAGAAGGTAGTCATCCTCCGTCTCGGCGATCGAGCTGCCGGTGCCGCCCAAAGTGAAGGCCGGCCGGATCACGCAGGGAACGCCGATCTCCGCCCGGATCCGGCGCGCATCCGCCACCGAGCGGGCGATGCCGCTTCGGGGCACTTCGACGCCGCAGCCCAGCGCGACCTGCTTGAACTCCTCCCGGTCCTCGGCTCTCTTGATCGCCCGATAATCGGCGCCGATGAGCTCGATCCCCAGCTCGGCGACGATGCCGCTCTCGACCAGTTCGGTGGCCAGGTTGAGGCCGGTCTGGCCGCCCATCGTGGGCAGGATCGCGTCGGGCCGCTCCGCCCTGAGGATCTTGGAGACCGTCGCGACATCGAGCGCCTCGACGTAGGTGCGATCGCTGAACTGCGGGTCCGTCATGATCGTGGCGGGATTCGAGTTGACCAAGATCACGCGGTACCCGTCCTGCGCGAGGGTCTTGATAGCCTGCGTGCCCGAGTAATCGAATTCGCAGGCCTGGCCGATGACGATGGGCCCGGACCCGATGATGAGGATCGACTGGATGTCAGTCCTGCGCGGCATGGTCGGCACTCTCGTTGGCGCACCCCTTCGGACGGAACCGAAGGAACATCCGGCGCCTCCTCGGCGGTCGGATCGTTCCGCCCGAACCGGCGGGCTCGAACGCCGCGCGGCGGCTTTCCGGCCGGCGGGCCGCGCTTCGGAATAGACCTTACGATACCACCCGCGCCCGGTGATGACAAGCGCCGCAGGGTGTCCGCGCCGCCGGTCCGGGCCGCCGCGCCGCCACGGACGCGGTTGACGGCGGCCGCGCACCTCCTATGATGAGGAGTCTGACCGCGCCGGGCGTTGCGGGCATGTGCGCGCGGAGGACGCGCCGCGGCCTGGGCGGGCGCGGTCCGGAAGACAAGGCGGAACCAGTGTACTTCACACCGGACGCGCGCGTGTGCGCCCTCGTCGCGAAGGCGCGCGATGTCGTCCTCCTGACGCACATCTACCCCGACGGCGATGCCTTCGGTTCGCAGATCGCCCTGGCCGATGCGCTCGAATCGAGGGGCGCGCGGGTGCGCGTGTGGAACTGCCACCCTCCGCCGGAGCGCATCAAGTTCCTGGACGCCGCCGGCCGCGTGCGGATCGTCCGGCCCGAGGAAATTCCGGCGCTCCCCGACTGCGAACTCCTCATCGTGCTGGACACTTCGGAGCCGGCCCGCCTCGGCAACCTGGCCGCCTATCTCGCAGGCTCGGCAGCCGTCAAAATCGCCATCGACCACCATATCCCTCCGCCGCGGCACGGCTTCGACGCGGCCTGGACCGAGGAACAGGCCGGCGCGACCGGGATCCTGATCCTGGATCTTATCGATGCCCTCGGCTTGACCCTCTCGCCGGCGGCGGCCGCCGCGCTCTTCACGGCCATCGCCTCGGACACGGGCTGGTTCGCGTTCAACAACACGACGGCGCGCGAGCTGTCGGCGGCGGCCAGGCTCGTCGAGCACGGCGCCTGCCCGGCGGATCTTTACCGGCACCTGAAGGGCGCCGCTTCGCTGCAGCGCACGACCCTGCTCGGCGAGGTTCTGGCCTCGGTGCGCGAGGAATTCGACGGCCGTTTCGTCTGGTCCCTGATAACCCGCCGCCAGATGACCGATAAGGGAATAGCCTACGAGGAGCTCGACGGGTTCATCGACGAGCTGAAGAACATCCGCGCCGCGCTCGTCGCGGCGCTTATCGTCGAGCTCAGCGACGGCAACTGGAAGGTAAGCCTGCGAGGCCCCCTTCATGTGGATGTCAATCTGATCGCGTGCCGCTTCGGCGGCGGCGGCCACGCCAAGGCGGCCGGGTACCGCGTGGCGGCTCCCGGCGTCGAGGCCGTGCTTGCGGACCTGCGGCCGGAACTACGGCGCGCGTTCGGCCGGCCGCCGCCCGCCGGGAAGCCGCCGCGGCAGGGAAAGGAGGCCGAGCCATGCTCGACCAGGTCAAGAAAGGCATGCTCGCCGCGCTCGGCGCGGCGGTCGTCACCCAAGAGAAGCTCGAAGAGGTGATCCGCGATCTGGTGCGCGGCGGCGAACTTACCCGGGAGCAGGGCGCGAAGATCCTCGCCGAGCTGATCGCGCGGGGCGAGAAGGCCCAGGGCGACGTGGGCCGGATCGCGGCGGAACTCGGGCAGAAGCTGGCCAAGTGGCAGCCCGTCACGCGCGGCGACTTCGATGCGCTCGACGCCCGCGTGGCGGCGCTCGAGCGGCGCCTCGGCGTCGATCCCGAACCCTCCTGCGGGTCCCCGGGACCCGCGGCGTGAGCGGCGCCCGTCCGCTCCGGGAAGGATCCGCCGTGTGGCGTTCATGGCATGCCCTGCGCTCGATCCCGCGCCTGCGCGAGATCCTCATGGTGGTCGTCCGGCACGGCTTCGGCCATGCCTTGGGCAGCCTCAACCTTCCCTTCGCCACGCGTCTTCTGCACGTGTTCCGCAAGCAGATCGGCGGGCCGCTGTCCCAGCCCCGGCGCCTCCGGACCATGCTCGAGGAACTCGGTCCGACCTTCGTCAAGTTCGGCCAGCTTCTCGCCACGCGGCCCGACCTCCTGCCGCAGGAGTACATCGACGAACTGGCGGGCCTGCACGACACCGTCGATCCACTCTCCTTCGAGACGCTCGTTCCGGTCCTGCGCGCCGAACTCGGCCGGGAGCCCGACACCCTCTTCGAGTCCATCGATCCGGCGCCCATCGGCTCGGCTTCCATCGCGCAGGTCCACCGCGCCCGCACCCGCGACGGCGCCGAGGTCGTCATCAAGATCCAGCGCCCCGGCATCGAGCGCACCATCGAGCGCGATCTCAAGGTCATCTTCCTGATCGCGCACGTCATTCGCGAGATCGAGGATCTCTCCCATTTCGATCCCATGGGGACCGCGCGCGTGTTCGAGCATGCGATCCGGCGCGAGCTTGATTTCCGCCACGAGCTTCACAACGTAGTACGCATCGCCCGCCACGCCCTGGAGCCGCACGTGCGCATTCCCGCCGCCCGACCCGAGCTCTCGTCGCGCCGCGTCTTGACGCTCCAGTTCCTGCCCGGCGCGACGCTGGCGCAGAACGATCCGCCCGCCGCCCTTCGGCGCGAGCTGGCCCGAGGGCTGACGAACGCCATGTTCCGCCAGATCTTCGTCGAGGGCGTCTTCCACGCCGACCCCCATCCGGGCAACATCATCGTCCTGCCCGACGGCGCCCTCGGGCTCATCGACTTCGGCAGCGCCGGCCGCCTGCCGCCCAGTTCCATCAGCGAACTGGTCGGTTTTCTAGCCTCGGTCGTCCGGCGCGACTACCAGTTGCTCGCCCGGCAAATCATGAAGAGCGGCTACGCGGGGCACAGCACCGACCAGCGGGAACTGGCCGCCGAGCTGATGGACTGCCTCGACCCGTACTACGACGCGCCCCTGGCGGAGATCGACCTCGGGCCGATCATTCACGCCGTGTTCGGAATCCTGCTCCGGCATCGCATCCGCATTCCCACGCAATACGTGCTCCTGGGCCGCGCCCTCGTCATCCTCGAGGGCACGGTGCGGCGCCTCGATCCGCAATTCGCCCTGATCGAGGAGCTCACGCCCAACGCCAAGCGCGTTTTCTTGGACCGCTGGAAGCCGCAGTCCCTTCTGCGGGAGGCCCGCCTGGACCTGTACGACGCGGTGACGACGCTCCGGGAGCTGCCGGGGCTCGCCGGCGGCATCCTCCACCGCCTCAACGAGGGCAACCTCAGAACCCGCATCGCCATCGAGGACCTCCGCAACATCGAGAACCGCCTGGACCGCCTGAACTCCCAGCTCCCCCTCGGGCTGCTGGCCAGCAGCGTGCTCCTGAGCGGCACGCTCTTCCTGGTGTTGGGAAAGGAAGCCGACAACCTGGCGACGGTGGCCCTGGGCGCCTACGTGCTCGCGGGGGTCCTGGGGCTCTGGTTCCTCTGGCCGCACCGCAAGTGACGCGCGCGGGCGCCGCGGCCGGTCACGCCTGCAGCTCGCGGTTGAAATGCGCCTTGATCAGGCGCCGGAAGCGGCGATCCTTGCGCAGGCTGCCCAGGTCGGTGTCGGTTTCGATCTGCTCGATGTCGTCGTAGCCCAGAAGCAGCGCCTTCTCGAGGGCCAGCAGCGCCGAGTCCATGTCCTTGAGCAGCGAATAGGTGCAGGCCAGGTTGTAGTGAAAGACCTTCTCCTCGGGGCAAAGCTTGACGAGCCTGAGGTCGACCCCGAGGCTTTCCTCGATGCAGCCGAGGCGGGTGTACAGATCGCCGAGCTGGATCATCACCTCCATGTTCTCGGGATCGATCTCGAGCACGCTCCGCAGGAACAGCACCTGGAACTCATCGCTCAGGGAGCGCGCGGTTTCCCGTTCCAGCGGGATCGCGCGCCAGTTCAATGAGCGCAGGAACCGGTCATCACTCATAATTGAGCCGCAGCCGTCCGTTTCCCCCTCTGCTTGAGTCTACGATGCGGCCCGGCGCGGGCAACGCAACGGGTGCGGAAGGGGTCGATCGACCCGGAGAAGGAAACGGCGGGACGGCGGATAATCCGGCGCGCGGACTGCGGGCGCGGAGGCCTCAGAAGTTCCAGATCACCGCGCACTGCGCGCGGTTGGCCTTGCCCTCCCCGCGGCGGCGGTATTCCGTCTTGTACCAACCGTACTCGGCCCCGAGCTGCAACTGCTTGGTAAGGTCGTAGAACACGTTGGTGAACACGAACATGTTGCGGGTGCGCCCGGTGCCGGCGACGGCGCCATCATGGGGATTGTCGACGCCCGCCCCCGAGTTGAAGACGAGCCCGGTGTCGCGATGTAAACCCTGGTACGAGAGTTGGCCCCAGCCGCCCTCGCTGGTGATGCCGCTGACGCGGGTCGGGGTCAGGTTGACGCCCTGGCCGATGCCGCCCAGATAAGCGTCGAGGTTGCGGCCGTAAAAGTATTCCCCCGAGACCGTAAAATCGAGCCACGGCGAGAAGTACACCGGCACCCTGACATCGACGTTGAAGGAAAACGACTCGAAGGTCCGCCGGTGCGCCAAGTCGCTGGGAGCAATGGACGAGCCATCGTACTGCTCTTTCCCGTAATGCGCCGATACGCCGGCGGTAACCGGTTTCCGGTCAATACCCGGAAAGGTCAGGCCGATCCGCGCCTGACTCGTGGGAAAGCCCGAATCCTCGCCGCTCTCGGTGTGCGTCGAGCCCGTGAGGCTGTAGTTTTCGCCGATGGTCCGAGTAAGGGCGCCGGCGAGTTCCAGGCCGCACGGGCCGCCGAAGGCCTCGCCGAGAGCGAACTTCTTGGTCACCCTGAACTGCGGCCGGCGGTACCCGATGTTCCCGATGTCCCAGCCCACCGAGTAGTTGATCGTGGTGGGGACGAGGGGGGAGATGACGTCGGAGTGCTGCCCGGCCAGAACGCGCAGGTCGTACTCGTCCCACCCGAAATCGATGTACGCGCGCCTGAGCATGAGGTGCGACTTGTTCTCCGCCGCGCCCGCGCCGAAAAAATCCACCTCCAGCCTGCCGGCGGTGCTCACGCCGCCCAGAACCGGTCCCTTGAGGTTCAGCCACAGCCTCGTTTCGTTCGCCGTCAGGTTGAATTCATCGTCGTTGCGGCTGACCGCGCCCGCCTCCGCGACCGCCTTCGGCCCGGCAACCTCCCGGTTGACCCACAAGACGTAGTTGCCCGGAGACGTCCGCGAGTCGTCCCAGCTCATGTCGGCCTTGAATCTTCCGCCGATCTCGATCTGGATGCTGGAAAACACTCCCTTGGCCGCCGGCTCCGCGTCCTCTCCGGCCCGCGCACAAACCGCGCACAGGCACGCACACAGGGCAGTAATGCTCTTCACGCCAAACCTCCGTCGGATTCCAAGCGGCGCGCGCCGCCCCTCGCCGCCCTCTTTTGATGATCGAACTTCTCCGGGGCGGCCTTTACCGGAATCCGTCCGGCGGACACGCCTCGCAGACCCGCGACCCATGATGGTACCGGACCGCCGCGGCGGCGCCAAGCCGGGCCGCGCGCGCCGTCCCGGCCGAGCTTCCGGCCCGATCGGCTCTGGATATACTTGACGCATGCGCACGACGGATGACGCCCTGCTTCCGCCCGCGGACCACGCCCAAAGTCCGCGCCGCGTCCACGCGGAGGTCTTCGGCTGCCAGATGAACAAGCTCGACGCGCAGATCGGGCTCGAGGCCCTCCTGAGGGCCGGCTGCGTCCGCGCCGAGAACATCGCGGACGCCGACACCGTCGTGTTTTTCACCTGCGCCGTCAGGCAGCACGCCGAGGACCGTTTCTTCTCGAACCTCGGCACTTACGAACGTTGGAAGGCGCGCGGCCCCGGCCGCCTGGTCGCGGTCGCCGGCTGCGTCGCCGAGGAGCACGGCGCCGAGCTTCTCCGGCAATTCCCTTTCGTCGACCTGGTGTGCGGGACGCGCCACTTTCACCGGCTCCCCGAGCTGCTCGCGCGGGTCCGGCCCGCCGCGCCCGTGGTGGCCACCGGGGAGGCCGGCGTAACCTACGCGCGGCGCCGCTCCCTGGACCCGCGGCCCGCCCAGGCCTACGTGTCCGTCATGCGCGGGTGCAGCCTGGCCTGCGCCTATTGCATCGTGCCCTCGGTGCGCGGCCCGGAAGTAAGCCGCCCGCCCCAAGAGATCCGCCGCGAGATCGAGACCCTCGCCGCCGCCGGCGTCAAGGACGTGACGCTTCTGGGCCAGACCGTCAATTCCTACGGCCGCAGCCTCGGCGCGCCCCATTCCCTCGCGGCGCTCCTTGCGAGCCTGGCGGGCATTCCCGGCCTGGCGCGCCTGCGCTTCGTGTCGAGCCATCCGCGCTTCATGGACGAGGCGCTCATCGACGCCATGGCCGCCCTGCCCAACGTGTGCGAGGGGCTGCACCTTCCCGCCCAATCGGGATCGAACGCGGTGCTCAAACGCATGGGGCGCGGCTACACGGCGGAGCGCTACCTCGAGATCATCGCCGCGTGCCGCGCCCGCATTCCGGGCTTCGCGCCCGCCGGCGACTTCATCGTGGGCTTCCCCGGCGAGACCGAGGAGGACTTCCGGGCCACCGAGGATCTCATGCGCGCCGTCCGGTACCAGAACGTCTTCGTCTTCAAGTACTCGCCCCGGCCCGGAACGCGCGCCGCGGCGCTGCCCGACGATGTGCCCGCGGAAGTCAAGCAGGCCCGCAACGCGCGGCTCCTCGCGCTCCAGCGCGAGATCGCGCTGCCGCTCTACCGAGCGGAGATCGGCAAGACGGTCGAGGTGCTCGTCGAGGGGCCCAGCCGCCGCTCGCCGGCGCGTTTCACCGGCAGGACGCGTTCCGGCAAGATCGTGCTCTTCCCGCCCGTCGATGCCATCGGCGGCCTGATCGGAGTCCGCGTCGAGGATGCCACGCACCTCGCCCTCTACGGAACCGCGGCGAGCGGAGACGCCGATGCAGCGCGTTGAAGCCCGCTTCATGCGCGCGGCGCTGCGCCTCGCCGCCCGGGGCCTCGGCCGCACCAGCCCCAATCCCGCCGTGGGCGCGGTGCTCGTCAAACGCGGCGCCATCATCGGCCGCGGATACCACGCGCGCTGCGGGCTGCCGCACGCCGAGGCCGCCGCGATCGCCGCCGCGTCCGAATCGCCCCGCGGCGCCGACCTGTATGTCACCCTGGAGCCTTGCGGGCACCGCGGGAGAACGCCGCCCTGCGCCGATGCGATCATCGCCGCCGGCATCGCCCGCGTCTTCTACGGCTGCCCCGACCCGAACCCCGCCACCGCGGGCAAGGGCCCGGCGCAACTCCGCCGGGCCGGCATCCCCGCCGTCGAGGGGCCGCTTGCCGCCGAGGCCCGCGACTTCAACGCGCCCTATCTGACCTGGGTGGCCGAAGGCAGGCCGCTCGTCACCGCCAAGTGGGCCATGACGCTGGACGGCAAGCTCGCCACGCGCGCCTTCGACTCGCGCTGGATAAGCGGCGAGGCTTCGCGCCGCATGGCCCACGGCCTCAGGAACACGGTCGATGCGGTCATGGTGGGAAGCGGCACCGTTCTTGCCGACGATCCTCTCCTCACCTGCCGGTCGCCCGGCGGCCGAACGCCGCTGCGCGTTATCCTCGACCGCCGCGGCCGCGCGCCTCTCAACGCCCGCGTGTTCGCCACGCGCGCGCAGGGTCCGGTGATCGTCTACACCGCCCGCGCCGGATACGCGCGGGCCCTGGCGGCGCGCGGCATCGACGCCGTCCGCGCCGGGCGCGCGGGCGGCCGCGGCGCCCTCGCCGAAATTCTCCGCGACCTCGGCGGCCGCGGCATCCAGCATCTGCTCCTGGAGGGCGGCGCGACCCTGCTCGGCGCCTTTTTCGACGCCCGGCTCGTGGACCGCGTCGTCGTCTTTGTCGCGCCCAAGATCGCGGGCGGCGCCGCCGCGCCGGCTCCCGTCGGGGGCCTGGGTGTCAAAAACATGGACGACGCCCGCCCTCTCAGAGTGCGGCGCACCCTCCGCGCCGGCCCGGACATCGTCTGGTGGGCCGACGTGCTCCGCTGAGAGCACGGCCCGTTTGCGCGCCTTTCCCCCCGATGATAGCTTTATTGGATCGAATTACCGGCAATTGGGGAAATGCGACGAGGATTCCTGGTTCTTGCGCTGGCGTTCTGCGGCTGCGCCGACACGAGCATGCTCACCTACGGGCGGTACCTCCTCGACGCGGGGCGCTACGCCGAAGCCTATCCCCACCTGGAGGCGGCGGCGGCGCGCGGCGGGGCGGCGGCGCGCGCGGCGCGGGACGCCTGCGCCGCGCGCTGGAGCGCGCAGCTCCTCGCCGAGGCCCGCGCCGCGTTGGCCGCGGGCCGAGATGCCGCCGCTCTCCCTCTCCTCGTCAAGGCGTACGATCTCGCCGCGTCGCCCGCGACGATCGCCCTGCTTGACGCCGCCGACAGCCGCCTCCGCGCCGCGGAGGACGGCGCGGCGGAAATCGAGCGGCTTCTCTCGGAAGAGAACTGGCGGAAGGCCCTCGAGGTCGGCCTGCCGCTCCTGGCGGCCGCCCCGCACGATGGGCGCCTGCATGCGCTCTGCCGCGAAGCGCGGGAGCGGGGCCGCGAGGACGCGCGGCGGCGCGCGGCCAAATTGCTCGACGCCGGTCTGGGGGCCGAGGCGGCCGCGGTCACCAGGGAAAGCGATGCATTGGACGCGTCGCTGCCGCTGCCTCAACCCGAAGACCCCGAGTACGCCGCGCGCCTCGAATTCCCGCAGTGGTACGGGGCGGCGCTGCCCTGGGAGCGCGCCGTTGACGCGCCCGTGCCGTTGGAGGAAGCACTCCTCAGGGAAACAACGGCGAAGGCCTTGGAAACCGAGCGCCTCTTGGCCCGGTTCGGCGGCGCGCTCGCCGAACAACGCCTTCTCGAAGCGGCCGCCGCGCTTGCCGCCGCCGAGCGCGCCGCGCCCGATGCGGGCGATTTCCGGTTCCGCGTCCGACAGGCCCGCGAACGCCTGGACGCCGCCGCCGATCAGGCGCTCGACGCGACCTTTCTCTCGGGCGACTTCCGCCGCGCGCTGACCCTCTTCCGCGAGACGCACTTCGGGCCGATCCCCGTGGCGGAAGAGCGGCGCGCACAGTTCGAGGCGCGCCTGCGCAATCTTCTGGCCCAGAAGCTCAAGCAGCATCTCGGCGACAACATGGCGGCCAACGCCCTGCTCCTTTTGAGCGCCGCGCGAACGGTGTTTCCGGAGCTGTGGGCCGACAGCGAACGCAAGGCGCGCTTCCACTTCCTGGCGCGCTCCCCTGTTATCGCGGTGGCCGGGGAAGGCGCCGAGGAAATCACGGTCTGGCTCCGGGAGGCGCGCCTGCCCCTGGGCGACGGGCAGGCCGTCCTCAAGGTCGACGCAACCCGACCCGAACTCCTGCTGACCGAGTCGCCGCCATCGGTCGGCATCGAGGAGAAGTTGGTCCCGGCGGAACTGGAGCGGCGCCCGCACCCGGCGCGCGGCGCGATTCTGGCCGAGATCGCCCTCGCCGGCATGGCGCCGCCCGAGCCCGGCGACCCGTGGGAGCGCGACTTTCTGCGGCGCAGGAGCGCTTTCTTCCACGAACGCCGGCGGGAACTCGCGCGGCAGCTCGAGGCCCTTCCGGAGCACGCCTACCACTTCGGCTGGCAGAAGGCGCGGGTCTCCGTCGTTCACCACCAGGTGAAGGCCGAACTCAGGGTCGCGCTGGCCCTTGGCCCCGCATTCGGCAACGCGGACGGCCCGCCCGAGACGCTTGCCGTCAGCCGCAGTTACACCGCCCAGGCCCCGCCCGGCGTCGATCCCTACTCCCGGGGGTATTTCCCCTCCAAGAACGCAATGCGGGCCGAGCTCGGCGCGCTCCTGGGCCGCAAGGCGCGCGAGCTTGTCCTGGCGCGCTTCGATGCGGCGCTCAAGGACATGGTGAAGACGGCGGTGAGACAGGCGGGCGAAGGCGACGGAGAGGGCGCCGTCGAGCTGCTCGCCCACGTCTACGCCGCCAGGGGAGAAGGCTTGACGGCCGGCAAGGAAGCCGAGGCTCTTCTGGCTCGGGCCTGGGGCCGCGCCAACGTCGAGTTCCTCCTCGCCGCGCCCGCCGGAGCCTTCGCGGAGAAGCCCGTCAAGTAGGACGCCGCCCCGCCGTTTTTCTTGTAACCTCGCCCGTCCGCGCGGCGTCTTTCCAATCTTGCGGCCCCTTGATCCGCGGCGTCCGCGGATCTTGAACTTGCCTCTGCCTCTCGTTATGATTGCGCTCTTTAACTTCCGAACGGTTCGCGGCTTGCAGGCGCCGGACCCCGCGGGGATGTTCCGGATTCGCCGTCCGACAAGGAGTCACGTATGATCGATGTCAAAACCATCTCGAAACGTTTCGGGGCCACCGTGGCGGTGGACAAAGTCACGTTCACCGTCGAGAAGGGCGAGATCGTGGGCTTCCTTGGGCCCAACGGAGCCGGCAAGAGCACGACGATGAGGATCCTGACGACGTACCTCATCCCGGACGAGGGAACGGCCGCGGTCGAGGGCTTCGACATCGTCGCGCAACCCCAGGAGGTGCGGGCCCTGGTGGGTTACCTGCCTGAATCGGTGCCGCTCTACAACGAGATGCGCGTCGAGGAGTACCTTTACTTCATCGCCCAGGCCCGGCGGATTCCCCTCCGCGAGCGCGCCCGCCGCGTCGAGGCGATCATCGACCGCGTGGGCCTGCGCGCCGTCACCAAGAAGAACTGCGGCAACCTCTCCAAGGGCTTCCGCCAGCGCGTCGGCGTGGCTCAGGCTCTCATTCACGACCCGCCGGTCCTGGTCCTCGACGAACCGACCAGCGGCCTCGACCCCCAACAGATCATCGAGATCCGCGATCTCATCCGGAACATCAGCGCGGAGAAGGTCGTCGTTTTCTCCACCCACATCCTCCAGGAGATCGAGGCGATCTGCAAGCGGATCGTCATTATCAATCAGGGCCGCATCGCCGCCAACGGCACGCCCGCCGAATTGGCCCGCAAGGTGCTGGGCGGCATCCGCTTTCGAGGCCGGGTCCAAGGCGGCGCCGACGAGGTCAGGGAATCGCTGGCGCGCCTTGAGGGAGTCCGGGACGTCCACGTGGAGCAACAGAACGGCACGGCAACGTTCCGCCTCGTGTTCACCAAGCCCGAGGACCCCGGCCTCGCGTTCGGGCGGCTCGCCCACGAGAAGGGCTGGCCCGTGCTCGAGGCTTCCACCGAGAAGAGCTCGCTCGAGGACGTCTACCTGGCCATCACGCGCACGCGCTAGAAGGAGGCCGCCATGAACATCTGGACCATATTCAAGCGTGAGTTCAAGAACTACTTCCACTCGCCCATCGCCTATATCTTCATGATCGTGTTCCTCGGCTTCATGAGCTTCGTTTTCTTCTTCTTCCTGCATTTCTTCCTGGCCGATGACGCCAACATGAAGGTGTATTTCCAGGCCATGCCCTGGTTCTTCACCGTCTTCACCGCGGCGCTGTCCATGCGGCTCTGGTCCGAGGAGAAGAAGCTCGGCACGCTGGAACTCCTCATGACCGTGCCCATACGCAGCCACGAGATCGTGATCGGCAAGTACCTGGCGGGGCTCTCGGTCTTAGCCATTACGCTCCTCTTGACGGTGACCGTGCCCATCACCGTGGCCATCGTCGGGAGCCCGGACTGGGGCAAGATCGTCACGGGCTACATCGGGGCGTTCCTGGCCGGCGCGCTCCTGCTGGCTATCGGTTCGTTCATCTCCGCCATGACCGAGAACCAGGTGGTCGCCCTCATGGTGGCCAGCGTCACGGGCGTGCTGCTCATGGCCCTCGGCATCCAGTACGTCGGCGCCGAGGTCAACAACTTCTTCGGCGAGTGGAAGGTGGGCGACTTCCTGGCCTACTTCTCCCCCCTGAACCACCTGGACACGCTCGACCGCGGGGTCCTCGACCTGCGCGACGCCATCTACTTCCTGAGCCTGACCGCTCTGGCCCTCTTGCTGAACCACGTCGCCGTCGAGCGGCGCAAGTACTAAGGGAGGTCTCCCGTGAGTAAACGCAAAACGTCGTTCCTGCTGGCGAGCGCCGCCTTCGTCGCGGTGCTCCTCGTGATCACGGCGCTTCTCAATCTGAGCGTGGGATATCTGCCGTCCAGCGCCGTGCGCATCGACATGACCCAGAACAAGGAATACACCCTCTCCGACGCCACCAGGCAGATCTTCAGTCGGCTGAACGACCTGATCACGGTGACCTACTACGTCTCCAAGGAACTGCCCGGCCAGTTCGCGCCGCTCCGGCAGGACACCGTCGATTTCCTCAACGAGGTCAAACGCCTGGCGCCGCCCGGCAACTTCGTCATCAAAGTGGTCGACCCCGAGGATGAGGCCGATAGGATCGCCAAAGAACGCAAGGAGACCAACGCGCTGGCCAAGGGCGCCGCGGCCAAGGACGGCGTTGAGGTTAAGGACGACGATGACGACATGCAGTTCGACCCCTTCACGGGCCAAATGTCGACGCGCAAACGGACCCCGCGGGAGAAAGTCCTGGATGAACTGGCGCAGAAGGGCATCCGCAAGCTCAGCGCGCAGATCATCCGCCAGGACAAGGTCGAAGTGTCCAGCCTGTACTCCGCGGTGGGTGTCGCCTACAAGAGCGCGGAGGAGATCATCCCCGAGCACCAGACCCTGGAGAACTTCGAGTACGAGCTGGCGAGCCGCGTCCTGAAGCTCACGATCCCCGAGAGCGAAAAGCCCGTGGTCGCCTTCTTCAACGGCCAGCCCAAGGCCGCGCAACCCAAGCCGCCCGATCCGCGTCAGATGTTCCCGCAGCCTCCCGAGAGCGAGGAGGAGGAATACCAAATCTTGAAGCAGGTCCTCGGCGAGCTCTTCAGCCTCCAGGCGACCAAGCTCACCAAGGATGATCTGATTCCGGCCGGAACCAAGACGCTCATCGTCGCCCAGCCCAAGGACCTCAACAAGCGCCAGGCCGCCGAGATCAACAAGTTCGTGTCCTCGGGGGGCAACCTCATCGTCCTGGCCGGCAACTACTCCGCCGATCTTCAGACGGGGCGCGTGCTCCCCCTCAGCACGGGGCTCGAGGACCTCTTGAGCCGCTGGGGCGTCAAAGAGGACAAGCGTCCACTCAACTCTTTCCAATGTGGTGTGATCAGCAAGATGCAGGTGCAAAGCACGCCCTTCGGCCGGTTGCCGGTCAAGCAGCGCTTCCCGATCCCGCTCCACGCGCTGGCGCGGGAGAACCAGTACGACCAGACCTCGCCCTTCCTGCGCGGCGTGGATACCGTTGTTTGTCCCTGGGCCGTGGCGTGGTCGCTCGAGGCGCCGGACGCCCTGGCCGCCAAACACATCGACGCCCAGGTGCTCGTCAAGACCGAAGAGCGCACCTGGTTCGGCAAGAGCCCGGCCTTGAATATCGGCGACCTGCAGGCCAACGGCCCCGAGCGCGAGGAGCAGCTCGCGGGCTTCCCCTGGAGCGGTCCGCAAAACCTGGTGGTGCTCCTTAGAGGGACGTTCCCCTTCGCCTATGAGGGCGAGGACCTGCCCGCGTGGCCCGACACGGAAGACCAGGACGCCGCCGCGAAACCCGAGGCGCCCCCCGAGAAGGGGCACATCGCCGAGCCGAAGGGCGCCAACGTGCTGGTCGTCGGCAGCTCCGATTTCTGCAAGGACGTCTACTACCGCGAGTATGACCAGCGGTATTACGTCGGCAACTACTATCTCCTGCGCAGCATGGTCGAGGCCTTCTCGCTGGGCAACGAGCTGATTTCGATCCGCTCCAAGCAGTCGTCGCGCCGGCCGCTCGACCCCTCGGTCTCGGCGACGACGAAGAACCTCTTGAAATGGTTCAACATGCTGGGCATGCCGCTGGCGATCGCCGCGCTCGGCCTCGCCTATGCCGCCTTCAGGCGGCATGGGAGCGCCGTGTACGAGCGCCGCGTCCAGGATGAACAAGCGCAGCGACCCTTGGGCAACGGACGAGAAACGAGGTGACGGATCATGCAACCCTACGTGAAATCCCTCCTCTTCGCCCTCGTGGCTTTGGCGGTCCTCGCGATTGTCTTTGTCTGGTTGCACGTCAACCGCAAGGACTACACGCCGCCGCCCACCGACGTCGTCTTCGCCGACCTCAGAGGCGCGGTCACCCCGAGCAACGTGGGCCGCATCACCGTGACAGGCGAAAAGGATAAAGAAGCAACCATCGCCTGGAAGGACGGCAACTGGATTCTGCCCTCGCTCTACGACTATCCCGCCGACAAGAAGTACGTGGACGAGCTGATCGTCGACCTCATGAAGCTCGGCGAGGAGCGTTTGGAGGCGCGCTCCCCGGCCTCCCACGCCGACTACGAGGTGGACGCCGAGAAAGGCAAGAAGATCGCGCTGGCCGACCGCGGCGGCAAGGATCTCTGGGCCTTGGTCGTGGGCAAGAGCGTCACCGGCTCCATGAACCGCGGCTTCGTGCGCCTGGACGGCAAGGATGAGGTGTACAGCGTGACGCCGGTCCTGTCATGGAAGCTCAAGACCTACGGCGACGACTGGTCCAGGAACTGGCTCAACGCGACCCTCGTCGAATTCAACAAGGACAAGGGCGAGGATGTCGCCAAGATCGAAGTCATCCGCGCCGACGGCGAGAGCTTCACCCTGGAAAAGGTCGAGGAGGAGAAGCCCATCGAGGAGCCCGGCGCCGACAAGGAAGAAGGCGCCGAGGAAAAGCCCAAGACCGTCAAGGAGACCAAGTGGTACGTCGTCGCCGCCGGCGGCGAACGCTTCGAGGCCGATTCGTCCGCCCGCTCCGGCTTCACCAGCCAGTTCGACCGCTTCACGGGCACCGATCCGGTCAAGCCCGCGCCGCTGGCCGATTACGGCCTGGAGCCGGCCTACCTCACGCTCAAGGTGACGACGAGCTACACCAAGGAGGAGTTCAAATCCGAGAAGCCTCGGACCTTCGAGATTCTGGTGGGCTCCCAGGTGCCCGAGGAGGAGAAGGCGGGCGAGACGCTCGCGGAGCCCCCCGCGCTCGAGAGCGAGGATGTCCCCGAAGCGCCCGAGCCCGAGGAAGATCCTGCTCCGCCCACCGCCACCGAGAGCGGCGGATCCAGCGTGATTCAGGAAGCGGCCGAGCCGCCCGAGCCCCCGGCGACTCCGGCCGCGCCGCCCATGGTCGAGCCGCCGCCTCCGGCGCTCCCGTCGACGGATCTGCCGGACGAGGCGCCCCCTCAGGCGCTCCCCGGCGAGCTCCTCGATGCCGCGGCTCCGGCTGCCGCGGATGCGCCCGCGGCCGCGCCCGCCGAACCGCCCAAGCCGAAGTTCAAGACCGATCGCTACGTCACCGTGCGCGGCGACCGCAGGATCATGACCCTCGCCGAGTGGAAGCTCAAGTCCATCGACAAGAAGGCCGAGGACTTCAAGCCCAAGAAGGAGGAGTCCAAGAAGGAGGAGGAACCTAAGAAGGCGGAACCCGCCCCCGCCGAGGCCGGTCCTCCGGAACCCGCCGAGGCCGGTCCCCCCGCGCCCGCTCAGCCGCCGACGCCTCCCGCGGAGAAGCCCGCGGCGGCCAAGTACGGCGCGCGCCACATTCTCATCGCCTACCAGGGCTCGACGGCTGACTCCGCCGTCACGCGCACCAAGGAGGAAGCGCGCGCGAAGGCCGCCGAGCTTCTGGCCGAGCTGCGGGAGGACGCAAGCAAGTTCCCCGAGCTCGCGCGCCGGTGGTCCGACTGCCCGTCCAAGAATGACGGCGGCGATCTCGGCACCTTCGGCGAAGGGCAGATGGTCCCGGCCTTCGAGAACGCGGTGAAGGAACTGGCCGCCGGAGAGCTTTCCGGCGTGGTGGAAACCCAGTACGGTTTCCACATCGTGGAGCGTACGCAGTAGGCCTGTTCGGCACCGCGCGAACGGGATAGACTGAGCGTGCATCGCGCGGCCGCCGGACGGCGGCCGCGCGGCGGCCGCGCCCGGAAGGAGTTATGGCCCAGGTCGTCGAGCACAAGATCTGGAAGATCATCGAGCTTTTCTACCGATCGTTCCTGGAATACCGCCGGACCTACGATCAGTACAAGCAGCACTGCGCCGCCCTCCGCGCGCGAGGCGGCGCCGCGCGCGAGACGCTCCGGCCGGCCCCGGCCGAGATGGCCGACCTGATAGATTTTCAGAAACTCGAGGAACTTCGCGATCGCCACCTTTTCGTCCTCAAGGACTACTGCCACGATATCTTCCGCAACCCCAACCAGACCGACCCCTTCGATCGCTACGTCAGCGCCATCTTCCACGAGGTTTCAATCCTCAAGGAGGAGCACTACACGGTCAAGCGCTACGCGCAGTACTCGGCGCGCCCCGGCCCGCAGGACGAGTTTCACGCCGCCATGGAGGCGGCTCTCAGCCAGATCCCGCACAAAATGGAGCATATCAGGCTCCTCTATGACGCGGCGCGCGAGCGCCTCCAAACCTTGCTGCCGGGCTTTCGCGGCCAGAAGATTTTGACCCGTTCGCTCTTCCTGAACCGCGACGGTTTCGTCGCCCAAAGCCATCCGCGGGGCATCGAGGGCTTCTACGAACTCATGTATCCCGAGCACGGTCCGCTGGCGGGTTTCGTCGAGGCGGGCGAAAGCTTCTTCGAGTCCGCTTTCCACCTCCAGGCGAAGGAAGCCTTCGAACTGGGCCGGGCGTACCAGCGCGCCGCGCCGCGGGACACCGCCGCCGCGACGCGCTTCATCGCGCTCATCGAGGAGCGCCTCGCGGCCATCGAGCAAGCCCTTGCCGCGGCGCGGGAGCGCGAGGAAACCCTGCGTGCGCCTCGCCGAACGTCCCAATGAGTCGAACGGAGAACCCCATGCGCGCCTTCGCGGACAGGATCGAGGCCGCCGTGCGGCGCAAGGACAGCGCCATCGTCGCCGGCATGGATCCCAATCCGGCGCTCTTGCCGCCGGATATCGCCGCGGCGCCCGGAGCCCCACCCGAGGCGCACGCCGCGGCCTTCGAACGCTTCAGCGCCGGCATCTTGGAGGCCATCGCCGAAGCCGTCGTCGCCGTGAAGTTTCAGAGCGCCTTCTACGAGCGCTTCGGCGCCGCCGGCGCCGAAGCGCTCGCGCGCTCCCTCCGGCACGCTCGCGGCCTCGGGCTCGTGACGATCCTGGATGCGAAAAGGGCCGACATCGGATCCACCGCGGAAGCCTACGCCGAGGCGCAGCTCGGAGACCTTCCCGGAACGCCCGGCCCCGCGACGGATGCCGTGACCGTCAACCCCTACCTGGGCGAGGATGGCATCCTGCCCTTCGTGAGGCAGGCCGCGCCCCGCGGCAAGGGGCTCTTCGTCCTGGTGAAGACCTCGAACCCTTCCGGCCCGCAGCTCCAGGACCTTCCCAGCGGCGGACGGCCGCTGTACCTCCACACGGCCGGCCTCGTCGCCAAGCTCGGCGCCGAGCTTCCGGGCGCCTGCGGCCTGAGCGGCGTCGGCGCCGTCGTGGGCGCCACGTACCCCGGCGTCCTGCGCGAGTTGCGCGCGGCCATGCCGCAGGCCGTTTTCCTGCTTCCCGGCGTCGGCGCCCAGGGCGGCAAGGTCGAGGACCTCGCCCCCGCGTTCCTGCCGGGGCGCCGCGGCGCGCTGATCACCGCCTCGCGCAGCATCATCTACGCCCACCGCGACCACCCGGACACGGCGTGGAAGGATGCCGCGCGCGGCGCGGCGCAGACCCTCAGGGAGGCCTTCAGGCGGCGCCTCGACCTCTAGCGCCCCGCCCCCGCGGCTTCGCGCGTCGCGCCCGCCCCGCCGCCTACTTCTTGGCCTCCAGAAGCCGGGCGCGCAGATAGGCGTTGATGAAGGGCGTCAGCTCGCCATCGAGCACCGCCTGCACGTTCCCCGTCTCCAGCTCCGTGCGGTGGTCCTTGACCAGGGTGTAGGGCTGAAGCACGTAGGAGCGGATCTGGTTCCCCCAGGCGATCTCGCCCTTCTCATCGTAGGCCTGTTTGTGGGAGTCCTCGCGCTTCTTCTCCTCGATGGCGATGAGGCGCGCCTTGAGCATCTTCATGGCGGTGGCGCGGTTGGAGTGCTGCGAGCGCTCGTTCTGGCACTGAACGACGATGCCCGTCGGCAGGTGGGTGATCCGGACGGCGGAGTCCGTCACGTTGACGTGCTGGCCGCCCGCGCCGCCGGCGCGGAACGTGTCGATCTTGAGATCGCCATCGTGAATCTCGACCTTGATCTCCTCGCCCGCATCGGGAATCACGTCGACGGCGGCAAAGGAGGTGTGCCGGCGCTTCTTGGCGTCGAACGGAGAAATTCTCACCAGGCGATGGACCCCGATCTCGGCCTTGAGGTAGCCGTAGGCGCGCACGCCCTTGATGCTCAGGGTCATCTGGCGGAAGCCGGCCTCCTCGGCCGGCACCGTGTCCACGACCGCCACGTGGTAGCCTTGGTCCTCGGCCCAGCGGGCATACATGCGGCCGAGAATCTGGGTCCAGTCGGCGGCATCAGTCCCTCCCGCGCCGGCGTGCACGCTCAGGAACGCCGATTCCTTGTCGTACGGCCCGGCGAGAATCGTCGCGATCTCGAGCTCCTCCAGGGTCTGCCGCACCTTGTCGAGCTCGGGTTCCAACTCCCCCAACAGGCTGTCGTCGTCTTCCTCGACGGCGATGGCCGCCAACTCCCGGGCATCCGCCAGACTCTTCGCTAGCGCCTGGAAGTCGTCGTTCGTCCGCTTCACGTCGCTCAGTTCGACGACCACCCGCCTGGCCCGCTCCTGATCGTCCCAGAAACCGGCCCGCGTCATCTGCAGCTCGAGCGCCGATTGGCGCTCGAGGCTCGCGCGATAATCCACCGCTCCGCACAGCTCTTCGAAACGCCGCGCGAAATCGCCGAGCCTCGCTTTCAGCTCGGCACGAGACAAGACCATGGGAACTCCCGCATTCGTCGACGCCTCCGCGGCTCACGCGCCGCCCGGAACGCACCGGGCAATTATAGGTGCCGCCGCGCGCCTGTAAATCCCCCCGCCGGGGCGGCCGGAAACGTGGTAAGATGGCCCCGTTCCCATGCACGACCAGACTCCCGGCGACACGGCGGCCTTCGCGCCGGCGGCCCATGCCGGCGCGCGCCCCGGCGCCGCCGGCGGCGGCCTCCGCGCCGTCATTCTCGACGTCGACGGCGTCATCTTTCGCGGCCAGTTCTTCGTGCATCTTTCGCGGCGCATGGGCATCGGCGCCCTGCTGGCCGCCCTGTGGGATGCGTTTCTCTTCAACATCGGCCGCCTCCCTCTCGCGCGCCTGCTTGCGCGCAGCTTCGCGCGGTTGCGCGGCCTCCCCGAGGAAACGCTCCAAGCCGTGTTCAACGCCATGCCGCGCGCGGCCAACGCGCGCGAGACCATTGCGGCGCTCAAGGCGGCGGGTCTGCACGTCCTGATCCTCTCAAGCGGCGTTCCCGACACGCTGGTCAAGCGCCTGGCGGAGGAACTCGCCGCCGACGAGGGCGCGGGCATCGATGTCGCCGTCGCGGACGGACGGCTCACGGGGGCGGTCGGCGGCGGCCTGGCGCGGGAAGACGGCAAAACCGCCTTCGTCCAGGCCTGGCGCGCCGCCCGCGGCCTCCCCTGGCGCGCTTTCGCCGTCGTGGGCGATGACGACAACAATCTCGAGCTCATGGAGCGCGCCGGCCTTTCGATCGGCGTCCGCGCGACTTTCGGCGTCAGGCGCAAGGCCGATGTCCTGATCGAGGGCGCGGACTTGCAGGAGATCCTGCCTCCCGTGCTTCACGGGCGCGCCGGCCCGCCGGTGTTCGCGCCGGGCAGCGAGCTCGCGCGCCGGGGCATCCACGCCACGGCCTTCGCGTGGCCCTTCCTCGCCCAGCCGAATCCGCCCGCGGCCGCCGCGCTCCTGACGGCTGCCATGCTGGCCTACACGATCAGCGAATACTTCAGGCTCAACGGCCTCTCCATGCCTCTTTTCGCCCCTGTGACGCGGCGCGTCCTGCGCCCGCGGGAAACCCGGCGCTTCGCCTTCGCGCCTCTGGCCCTCGGATTCGGCGTGCTCCTGTGCCTGCAGTTTCCGCCGCCGGTTTCCCATGTGGCCATCGGCGTGGTCGCCTTCGGCGACGGCATGGCCAACATCGTCGGCCGGTTTTGGGGCCGCTTGCCGCTGCCATGGAACCGCCGCAAGACGGCGGAAGGTTCCCTGGCGTGCTTCTTCGTCTCGCTGGGCGTCGGTCTGGTCTGGCTCCCGCCGCCCGCCGCGCTCCTCGTCGCGCTCTGCGCGGCCGCCGTGGAATCGCTGCCCTTGGGTGATTTGGACAACACCGTCGTGCCGGTCGCCGCGGGCCTTCTGTGCCTCGCGCTCAGATAGCTCGCCGGGGCGTCCGCCTCCGGAGGCGGTCCGGCACGGACGCCGATCCTTGCCCCTGGAAGCGCCCTGTGCGAAAATCGACGCCGTGAACCCTGCAAGGGAGGTTGGCATGAAGATCCCGCGCGCGGCCCGCCGCTGTCTGCTCCTGTGCGTGCTCCTTGCTCTCGGCTCCTGCGTCGAACTCGCCGGGCAGCGCATCACGCTTTTTTATGATGCCGACAAGGACCGGCTGCTTTTCCTTATCAACTACGACGGCATTCACGACAACATTGGCCGCAATGCCCGGGTGGGCGCGGAGCAAATCCCCGCCTTCATCAGGGACGGAGACTTCATGCTCCTTGACTGGCCGGGCCACGTGCAGATGCAGAGCGTCAAGCAATTCGCGGGCAGCGCCGCGGACGCGCCGGGGGCGCTGGCGGCACTGGCCGCCGCGGCGGCCAAAAACGTTCGGAGCACGGCGGTGGGACATTACCGCGATCCGGATGGGCGAATCGGCGCGGCGCAGCTCGTGGCGATCTCGGAAGCGAAAGAGTTCGTCAGGCGGGCCAACGCGGCCCTGAACGCGGCGATCCTCGCCGCCACCCGACCCGACGCGCCGCCGGACGAGGCGCCCGGCGCGGACATCAGGATGACCGTCGCGCGCATGCGGCCGGGAGCCCTTCAAGACCGCCAGTGGATTGCGATCGAGGGGCATTCGCTGAAATTCGAATTCCCGGCGCAGCCGGCGGAGTGGACCCGCCTCAAATTCAACGCCGCCAAGAAGATGTGCGAGCGCTGGGCCGAGCTCCGGGACCAAGCCGCGCCGGATGCCGAAAACCCGCTCTTGCTCCTGCAGGTCCTGACGGCCAGCGCGGCCTTTCAGGAGTCCCCCGACGGGGTGATCGTGCGCCTGGGCACGCCGGCGCGTCCGAGCACTTTTCGGTTCGCGCTTCGAGACCGCTACGAGGCGAACTTGGAACAAACCGTCGTCGAGAACGTCCCCGAGCCTTGGGACGCCGCCCTTGCGCGCAGCCTCTTGAACCCCGGCGAGGTTCCGCCGCCTTCCACCCTCGCCCTGCGGGAGTGGGTTCCCCCGGAAGAGAAAGTGCGGGCGCTTCTCGGCATCCTGGAAGCCGACGCGCCGAAGGATGAGGCCCTGAGGCAAGCGGCGCGCGAGAGGCTGGAGGCCATCGGCGCCGCCTGGAACCGGGAGGAGCCCTTCCCGAAGGCGCCCGATTCCAAGGGCGCGGAATCCGCGTACCTGGCCGGGTGGAAAACCTGGTATCGCAGCATGCTGTGCTATCCCGCCCTCGATTAGCGGCGGACGCGGCAGCTCAGTCCCTTTACGGCGATCCGGCCGGCGATCGCGCCCGCTCCTCGAAGAACTCCTCGAGCTCGCCCAACAGCGCCGCGCGCTCCCCCACCACGGCCCGCACCGGCGGCAGCGACCGCATGAAGGTGCGGCCGTAGCTCTTCGTCGCCATGCGCTTGTCCAGCACGATGACGGCTCCGCGGTCCGTCCGGCTCCTGATCAGGCGGCCGAACCCCTGCCGCAGCTTCAGGACGGCCTGCGGCAGAGCGAAAGCGCGGAACGGATCCCGGCCGCGGGCCTTGAGGTCCTCCATGCGCGCCATCTGCAGCGGCTCCGTCGGCACCTCGAAGGGCAGGCGCGTGATGATCACGCACGAGAGCGCCTCGCCGCGCACGTCGACGCCTTGCCAAAAACTATCCGTGCCGAAAAGCACCCCCCGGCCGCTTTCCTTGAAGCGCGCCAGAAGCTGCGTGCGCGGCAGCTCCTTCTGCGCCAGCACCTCCAGCCGCAGCTCCTCCAGCGGCCCGCGCGCGGCGCGAAGCTGCTGGTCGAGCATGCCGTAGGAGGTGAAGAGGACGAATGCGCGTCCCCGCGTGATCCCGCAGGCCGCGACGATCCACTCGGCGCACTCTTGGGCGAAAAGCGGCGTGTCCACATCGGCGATATCCGCGGGCACCAGCAACACGGCCTGCCGTTCCCAGTCGAAGGGGCTCGGGACCTGGAGAAAGGCAAACCGCCCCTCCTCGAGCCCCGTCAGGCCGAGCCGGTCCGCCAGATAGGTGATCTTCCCGTCCACCGACAGCGTCGCCGACGTGAGCACGCTGGTCGGCGTCGCGCGCCAGAGGTGCTCTTCCAGCCGCGGGCCGACGGCGAGGGGCGCCGTGCGGCACACCGCGTAAGCGCGCTCCCGGTGGGTCCTCAGCTCCACCCACCGGACCTGCTCCGCATCGCCCGCGTCGGCGAAAGCCTCGAGCTCCCGCTGGACGGCGGCGAGGCGCCGGCCCGCCGCGTGAAGCTCGATCGCCGCCGGCCGCAGGCGCTCGTCCTCATCCGCGCGGACGCCGAGACCGTCCCGCAGCCTCGCGATCCTTTCCTTGAGACCGCCCATTTGAGCCGCGCAGGCCAGACAGGCACGAAACACCTCGCTCCACGGCTCGTCCTCGCCGCGGTAGCGCAGGGACGGCTCGGCGCCGCCCGCCCCGCCGTGCGCGCTCACGCGGGCGCACAGCAGGTCGAAAAACGACCCGACAAGCGCCCGCGTCGCGTCGATGGCCGGCCCGATCCCGCCCTCGATCTCCGCGGCGAGCGCCGTCGCGCCGGCGCGGAGCAGCCTGGCTTGAAGGGCCGGCAAGGCGCCGCGCCCGGCGCGCTTCGCCGACTTCAGCCTTCCCAGGCGCCGCAGAATCCCGTGCGCCGTGAGCGTCGTCCCGAGAAACGATGAGGCCGCGGCTTCCAGATCATGGGCTTCATCGAAAATCACGTGGCGCCACGGCGGCAGAACGAGCGTCGCCGTGCGGTTGCCGCTTTCCATGCGCGCCGCCAGGTCGGCGAAGAAAAGATGGTGATTGGCCACCAACACGCTCGCGTGCGAGGCCCGCAGGCGCGCGCGGAAGTAGAAGCAGGCGCCAAACTCGGGGCAGCGCACGCCCAGGCAGCGGTCGCCGTCGGACTGGACGTGTTCCCACACGCCCGCGCGGGCTTGAAAGGGAAGATCGGAGCGGGTGCCGTCTTCGGTGCGCGCGGCCCACGCGAGCACCTGATCCAGTTCGGCGTGTTCGCGGTCGTCCTCGGCGGCGAGGGCGGTCTGCTCGGGCTCCTCCAGGAGTTCCTTGACGCGGCGCCGGCACAGGTAGTTCCCGCGGCCCTTGATGAGGGCGTAAAGGAACGGCTCCTCCCTGGACGTCTTCCAGAAGGCCGCGAAGGCGCGCTTCAGCACGGGCAGGTCCTTGCCGATGAGCTGCTCTTGCAGATTGATCGTCCCGGTGGCCACGACGACGCGGGCGCGGTTCGCCTTGGAGTACATGATCGCGGGCACGAGGTACGCGAAGGACTTGCCGCTGCCCGTACCGGCCTCGACGGCGCAGACACGCTCGTCGTTGAATGCCTCCGCCACCTTCATGGCCATGGCGAGCTGCCCGGGACGGATCTCGTAGTCGCCCGCCGCCGCGGCCAGCGGGCCGTCGGACGCGAAGAACGCCTCGATGTCCCCCTCGGCCACCGGAGTGCGCTCCGCCGGGAGCGGGGGCTCGACCACGACGTACATCCGGGAAGCCCGGTTGTCGATGATGGCGAAGCCCTTCCCCGCCGAAGCCACCTCCGCGGCGACGCGCAGGTCGGCCTTCGAGGGCCGCAGATCGCCGCTGGGGTGATTGTGGATGACCAGGTCCCAAACGTCCAGCGTGGCGAGCATGGCGGGGACCTCGTCCGCGTCCCCGCGGGCCAGGACCTCGACGCCCGTCACCCTTCCGGCGGAGTCGGCCGCGGCGCCGAAGAACACCTCGGCGCCTCCGGCCGCTTCGATCGCGGCGGCCAGATCGCGCTGGACTTCGAGCAGCAGGGTAAGCGCCATCGAAGGCCGCGCGGCCTCACTGCGCCGGAACGTGGGAAACGTTCAGGTCGATCTTGACATCGCCCTTGGCGGCGTTCGCGATGGCCGGCGCGCCCCTGAAGGTATTGCCGGAGATGATGGCGGTCTTCACCTTCTCGCCGAGATCGATGTGGCGGCGCGGACGCATGAAGGCGCAGCCCTGGACGGTGAGCGCCCCGCCCCGGGCCTCCACCACGGCCGCATCCTCGGGAGCGGGCCCGCTTTCCCGGAAGAAACACTGGTTGAGCGCCACGAAGGCCTCCTCCCCGCTGAGCCTGACGTTGCGCTTCTGGGGCCCCCAGAAGTTCGAGTTGCAGAGCTGCAAGACTCCCTTCCCCTGGACCTCGATGGCGCTCTCGCAGCCGTGATTCCCCACGAACTCCCCGTTCGTGACGAGGATCCCCATGGGCTGGCTGGCCTCGACCTTGACGCAGGTCGTGCACCAGTCGGCGCCGATGCCGAGGAAGTTCCCGTTCGCCGCCCCGGCGCGGGTCGCGACGAACAGGTAGCCGATCTTGGCCCCAAACACGAAGGTGTTGAGGACGTATTCCCAGTCCGTGCGGCCGAAGATAAAGGCGTCCAGGTGCTGCTGCATGTACCACTGCGGGTGGCGCGTCTCGCTTTTGCCGCCGGCGCCGCCCACGCGCCACACGCCCGGCGTGCCGGGAAACTCGGCGCGCACCCAGTAATGCGGATTGAAGTGGACGTTCTCGATCCGGCCGATATCGGTGGTGCCATCGACGAAGATGCCGCGCCTGAGCACGCACCCGAAGACGTTGCGGATGAGGTGCAGCTCATTGGATCCCGGCCCCATGGCGATGCCTTGGAAGCAGTTCACGAACGTCACGTTCTCCACGGTGCAGTGCATGCCCGTGCCGCGGATGGCCCACGGGTAGGGCTGCACATCTTCGAGCATCTGTTCGGGGTGGACGATCGTCAGGCCGCGCACGGCGCTCGAAGGGCCCAACTGAATCGCCGCCGGGCCGTCCTCCCTGCCGCGGCCGCCGGTCAGGCAAAGCGTGCTGCCCTGCCTCCACGCGCCGTGGTGCGGCCAGGCCCAGGTGCCCTGAAGGGCCACGCCGGTGGGCACGTTCACCGAGCCCGCCAAGAGAAACAAGCCCGCCGGCACCGACACGGTCCCCCCGCCGCGGCCGGCCGCGGCGCTCAACGCTTGCGCGAAGGCGGCCGTGGCATCGGTCTTTCCATCGGCCGCGGCGCCGAAGGCGCGCACATCGATGGCCGCCTCCGCAACCACCGCGGGCGGCTCCGCCGCGCAAACCGCAAAGACGAGCGCCAAGCACATGGTTCCTCCTTTCGCCGCGCGCCGCGCCGATCAACGCTGCTCCCGGGCCGCCTCCCAGAAGGCGAGCAGGTTCGGCAGGGGCACATCGGCTTGAATGTTGTGGACCGAGGTGAACACGTAGCCGCCGCCCGGCTTGAAGGCGGCCATGTTGCGGGCCACCTCGGCCTTGACCTCCGCCGGCGTGCCGCGCGGGAAGGTGTGTTGGGTGTCGATGCCGCCGCCCCAGAACACGATCCGATCTCCGAAGCGCCGCTTGAGCCCCGCCGGCTCCATGCCCCGGGCCGCGATCTGGACGGGATTGATGATATCCACGCCGATCTCGATGAGATCTTCGAGGTACTCGGTGACCGCGCCGCAACTGTGATAGTGGATCTTCGCGCTCGTGCGCCGCCGGATGAACTCGCACAGCCGCTTGTGGTAGGGCTTGACGAGGGCGCGGTACACCTCGGGCGGAAAGATCGGCCCGCTCTGCATGGCCAGATCGTCGCCGATGCAGATCACATCGAGCAGATCGCCCACCGCGCCGAGGAAGTCCTCCAGGTACTCGGTCCAGTACCTGAAGGTGTGCTCCAACTGCGCTCGAATGTAGCGGTCATCCTCCATCATGTCGATGTAAAACCGCCGGAGGCCGCGCATGTACCAGCAGACCTCGAACACGACGCCGCTGATGCCGCTCACGAGGGCGTAGGGCGTCTCGTTGCGGATTCTGAGGGCATGCTCCCGCAAGCCCTTGACGGCGTCCGGAGCGCGGCCGGAGGGCCATGGGTACCCTTCCAATTCCTCGTAGGGCACCTCGGCCAGCGGGTGCTCGACGATGTCGCAGTACAGCCCCTCGCCGGGCCCGGCGCCCGGCATGGCCCACACGACGCCGAAGCCGTCCTTGAACCCCCAGAACCCGGGCTTGACCTCGGTGAGAACCACCGGCGGATCGAACATGCCGCCCCACACGTAGCGCGTGTCCACCTCCAGGAAGCGAAGCACCTCCTCGCTGGGCCGCGCAAGCTGCTGCGCCGGGTCCATGATCGCGACGGGCTCGTCGAGCTTCAGGTGCTCGATCAGCTTGCGGTAGGCGCGCACGTGGATGCCCGTCTGGTGGCCTCCCAGGTCGAGGGGCACCTTGTCGGGTTCGCGGTGTTGCAGCGCGGCGAGCAGGCGCTCTCGACTCGTCATCATTCGGTCGCTCCCTCACGGCGGCGGCTTGCGCCGGTCCCTGTTACGGTAGGCCACGAAGCTAGGCGGCGTCAAGGCGGCGCCGCGCTCTGGATCATCGACCGAAGGGTGCGTACAATCGCCGCATGCCTCTTCGTCCTCCGCTCTGCATCCGCGAGGCGGTGCTCGGCGCCGCCAGGCGTCCCCTTCGCTCGCTTTTCGTTCTCCAAGCCATCATCTGGGGCAGCGCCGCGGCCGTTTTCCCCCAGGCGCTCTTCACGGGGACGCGCGAGGCGAGCCTCTCGCGCGCGGGGCAGCTCGCGGCCGACCGGATCATCGCCGCCTCGCCCGACGGACCGGTCCTGACCTCCTGGGACGAGATCGCCGCCGTCGCCGCGGCGATTCCGCGCATCAAAGCTATCACCGGGGTGGCGGTGGAGAAGAGCGCGCACGGCTGCCTCGTCGGCACCGACGGGGCCAACCTCAACGCGCGCCGGCGCACGCTGGCGCGCGGCAGGAACTTCAATTCGGGCGAGATTGCACGCGGCGACGCGGTGTGCATCGTCGAGCCCCGCGCGATGGGCGATGACGGCAGTCCCGGCGGCGCGGAGACGCTGGTGGTCGCCGGCCGCACGCTGCGCGTCATCGGGCAGCTGGCGGACCTTCCCGCCGGGGCCGGCGGCGTGGACCCCTTCGGGCTGGACGACAGCCGCTCGTTCACCTTCCTGGCGAGGATGGTGCTGGCCGAGTTCGGCATCATGCCGCCCGGCATGGATTGGCTTAACCGCGACCAAGCCGTGTTGGCGCCCTGGCGCGTGCTGGGGGCGCCGCCCCGGTGGCTCGTCCTACGCGCCGAGCCCGAGGAGGTGGGCGCGGTCATGGAGGACCTCCAGGCGTACTTCGCCCGGCGCGGGACGCAGATCCTCTGCTACTCGAACCTCATCATCGGCGCGATCTTCAAGCCCGAGCTCGAGGGGCTGCTCGCCCTGTCCCGCGACATCTTCATCGCCTGCCTCGTGATGGGCGTCGCCGTCGTGGGGACCGCCATGCTGATCGCGGTCAACGAGCGGCGGCGCGAAATCGCCATCCGCCGCTGCGAGGGCGCCACGGCCGGCGCCATCGTCGCCCAGTTCCTCCTCGAGACCGGGGTCTTCTGTCTGCTGGGCTCCGCGCTGGGCATCCCCTTCGGCTTGGCGCTGGCCTGGACGCGCGCACGGCTCGACCCGTCGGTCCTCCTGAGTTGGGGCGTGCCGTGGGGCCACATCGCCTTCATCGTCGCCTGCGTCTTCGCCGGCGGCGTGCTGGCCGGCTGCGCGCCGGCGTACCGGGCGGCGCGGCTGGACCCGGTGGAGGTTTTCTCCCGTGGGTAGGATCGCCGCCGCGCTGGCTTTCGCCCGGCAGGGCCTGGCCGCCCGACGCGCCGAGGCGCTGCTCCTCGGCCTGACCTTCGCGGTGGTTTTCTGCACCTCGGCCTCGGCGGTGGGCGTCATCCGCAGCGGGCGGCGCGAAATCACCGCCAACATTCAGCGCCTGGGGCGCGACATCGTTCAGGTGCACAAATCGTTCTCGGCGGCGAGCTTCTTCAAGGAGCCCCTCCGCCGCGGCGATGTCGAAACGTGCCGCCGCGCCACGGGAGGATGGGCGACCGGCGTCAAGGTCTTCGTCGGCGCGCTGGCGGCCGAGCCCGGCCGCGACCACTCCGCCCTCGTCGTCCAGACGGACGCCGATTGGCCCCGCGTCAACGAGTCGACTTTCAGCGAGGGGCGCTTCTTTCGCGCGGACGAGCCGGACGCTTGCGCGCTGGACGTGTGGCTCGCGCGGGAGCTTTTCGGCAGCTCCCAGGCCGCCGGCAGGGAGATCTCCGTGGCCTTCGGCGGAGTCGCGCGGACCTTCAAGGTGGTCGGCGTCCTCGCCGACCCCCTCGCGATCCGCGCGCGCTTTCAGAACCTCGATTCCGCCAAGAACGCGCGCCACCCGGCGCTGCGCCTCCTGGAGAGCAAGAACCTTTACATTCCCCCCGGCGCCGTCGCGCCGGGGGACGACCTCTCGCTGGTTTTGATCAAGCTCCCCGGCGACGCCGCTCCTCGGGACGCCGTCGCGGCGCTCAAGCGCGCCTTCGGACCCCGGGAGGCGCAGCTTCTCTTCTGGGCGCGCGGGCCGTGGATCGACAACATCCTGGACACCTTCGACGTGTTCCGCGCCTTCGCGAACGTCGTGTGGGTGATCTTCGTCCTGTTGGCGGCCGGCATGATCATGACCTTGAGCGGGCTCTTCATCGGCGGGCGGACGGCGGAACTCGGCATCCGACGCACCCAGGGGGCGAGCCGCGCCGCGGTGCTCGTTCAGATTCTCCTGGAGGGTCTGATGCTCCAGGGCGGCGGCGCCGTCGCCGGCACCGCGCTGAGCCCGCTGGCCGGGGCGTGGATCTGTCGCCACCTGCCCTGGAAATTCGGGATCGAGGGCCGGGACGTCGCCCTGGTGCTGGGCGCGGGGCTCCTGACCTCGCTTGCGGCCATGCTTATCCCCGCCCTAAGGGCGGTTCAACGCGAACCCATGGATGTGCTGAGGGAATCGTGATCACCCTCGAGAATTGCGCCAAAGTTTACGGCAAGGGCGAATCGGCCGTACGCGCCCTCGCGGGCGTGACGCTGCGCGTCGCGCGCGGGGAGTCGGTCGCCGTGCGCGGGCCGTCGGGATCGGGCAAGTCGACGCTGCTCCACATCCTCGGCCTTCTGGATCGGGCCACCTCCGGCCGCTATCTCCTGTCCGGCGCCGATGTGACCGGCCTGGGCGACAGGGAGCGCTCGCGCATCCGCAACCGCACCATCGGCTTCGTCTTTCAGAACTTCCAGCTCCTGCCCCGCCTGACGGCGCTCCAGAACGTCTCCCTGCCGCTTCTGTACGCCGGGAGGCGCGATGCGCGGGACGCCGCCCGGGAGGCTCTCGGACGCGTCGGCCTCGCCGGGCGCATCCGCCACCGCCCGGGGGCGCTCTCGGGCGGCGAGCAGCAGCGGGTGGCCATCGCCCGCGCGCTCGTCAAGGATCCCGAGCTCATCCTAGCCGACGAGCCCACCGGCAATCTCGACAGCCGCACGGGCGGCCAGATCCTCGACCTCCTGGACACGATCCACGCGCAGGGGGTGACGCTGGTGATCGTCACCCACGACGACAAGGTGGCCGCGCGCGCCGGCCGCGTCATCGCCATGGCGGACGGCGCCATCACGGCGGACATCAGCGTCTGAGCGGGGCGCGGGCGCGCGCCGCGAAATCCCCGCCGACGCAGGCGGGCGCGGCGGTGTCGAAAGCCGACGCCGCGCCCGCGCTTTCGCGGCGGCCCGCGGTCGCGCTATACTGAAGGACGGCTCGGTTTTCACACCCCGACGGGAGCGCCCTATGACGAAAGTTTGCCCTCTTCTGTCCGCGGCGGCCGCGGTGCTTTTCCAGGCCGGCCTGACATCCGCGGCCGGCGCGCCGCACAAAGTAATCTCGCGCGGCGCGGCCGCCGGGTCGTACCAGGCGTTCACCGATGTCTGCCGTCTGGCCTCGGGCGACCTGCTATGCGTTTTCTACGCGGGTTACGCACACGTGTCGCTGCCCAAGGACGACTGCCCGAAAGGCGGCCGGATCTGCATGACGCGCTCGAGCGACGAAGGGTGGACGTGGAGCCCCCCCGCCGTGCTCTTCGACGGCCCCCACGACGACCGCGATCCCCACATCGCCCAGATGCGCGACGGCACCGTTCTGTGCAGCTTTTTCACGTACCGGCCGGAAGCGGAAGCCGCCGCCCGGTGGGATACCTGCCTGGTCGCTTCGCGCGACGGCGGCGCCACGTGGGAGACGCAGGCGCGCGTGGTCGCGCCCGGCTGGCCCAGCTCGGCGCCGGTGCGCGAGCTGCCGGACGGCACCTGGGTCCTCGGGGTCTATCGACCGGAGGGACAGACCGCCTACGGCGGCATTATCCGGTCAAGCGACCGGGGCGCCTCGTGGTCGGCGCCCATTCCCATCGGAAAGGACAGCGGCGTCCGCCTCGATGCCGAGACCGACTTCGTGCTCCGCAAGGACGGCACGCTGTACGCGGCCCTCCGCGGGGACCGCGTCAACATGCACTACGCGACAAGCCCCGACCTCGGCCTCACGTGGTCGCCGGTGAAGGACATCGGCTTTCCAGGCCATTGCCCGCATTTCACGCGGCTGCAAACCGGCGAAGTGCTGCTGACGCACCGCCTGCCGCACACGGCGCTCCACGTGAGCCGCGATGACTGCGCGACGTGGCAAGGGCCCTACCGGATCGACGCCGTGATCGGCGCCTACGCCTCCACCGTCGAGCTGCGCGACGGAACGGTGCTCGTCGTCTACTACGAGGAAGGCGAGGGCAGCGCCGTGCGCGCCCGCCGCTTCCGGCTGACGGAGGGCGGAATCGAGTTCATCGACTGGGAAGAAAGCCCGCCGCGCAAGCTCGCGGCCTCGTGGCCGACGTTGGAGAAAGCCGCCGCCTTGCCGCCCGGCCCCGAGCGCGAGGAAGCGCGGCCGCTTCTGGACGCGCTCGCCGCGGCGCCCAACGCGGAGAGCGTGCACGCCCGGCGGGCGCAGCTTCCCGAGCTTCCCGCGCCCGGGGTCGTGCTCCACGTCGCGCCGGGCGGCCACGCCGGCGGCGAGGCCGCGCAACCCTTTACGACGCTCACCCAGGCGCGCGACGCCTTGCGGCGCCTGCGAGACGAGAACGGCGGCCGGCTTCCGGCGGGCGGCGCGCGGGTCGTCATCCACGGCGGCGTCTACCCCGTGACCGAGACCTTCGTGCTCGAGGCTCGGGACTCGGGCACGGCCGAAGCCCCCGTCGTCTACGAGGCCGCGCCGGGCGAGACGCCGGTCCTGACGGGCGGCGTCGCCATCGCGGCCTGGCGGCCCCTCGTCGATCAGGCGGTGAAGGACAAGCTTCCGCCGGCGGTGCGCGATCGCATCGTCGTGGCGGATCTGGCGGAGCTCGGCGTCGCGGACCTCGGCGATGCCACCGACCTGCGCCGCGCGCCCGAGCTCTTCGTCGGGGGCGCGCCCCAGACCCTCGCCCGCTGGCCGAACGACGGTTTCGTCGCCACGGGCGCCATCCTCGGAACGGACACCTTCACGGTCTGGGGTTCGATTCAGGGCTGCAAGGACGGGAAGTTCCGCTACGCGGAGGACCGGCCGAGCCTCTGGACCGACGAGCCCGACGTCCGGCTTTACGGCTACTGGTTTTGGGACTGGTTCGAGGAGTTCCAGAAGGTGGCATCCATCGACCCCGCCGCGCGCGCCTTCACCCTCGCGCGGCCGTACTCCGTCTACGGGTACCGCCAAGGCCAGCGCTATTACGCCGTCAACGTCCTGCGGGAGCTCGACCGGCCGGGCGAGTGGTACCTGGAGCGGCCTCGGGGCCTCCTCTACTGGTGTCCGCCCGAGGGTGAGGAATGGCGCGGCGCGGCGGCCGCGGTAAGCGTCTTCGCGCAGCCCTTCATTCGCATGGAAAACGTCCGGCACGCCATCCTCCGCGGCCTCGCCATGGAGCACGGCCGCGGCGACGGCATCCACCTCCGCGGCGGAGCGCGGTGCATTCTCGCCGGCTGCACGGTCAGGCGCATGGGCGGCGATGCCATCGTCGTCGTGGGCGGCGCGGAGCACACCGTGTTCGGCTGCACGCTCCACACCCTCGGCTGCGGGGGCGCGCGCGTCGCGGGCGGCGACCGCAAGACCTTCGCGCCGGGCGGGCACCTCGTCGAAAACTGCACCGTCCGGGACATCTCGCGGTTGAAGCGCACCTACGCGCCGGCCGTGCACCTCGACGGCTGCGGCAACCGGGTGGCTCACAACCTCTTCGAGCGCATCCCGTCCTCGGCGCTGCGCGTCGAGGGCTCCGAGCAGACCATCGAGCTCAACCTGATCCGCCGGGTGGTCGAGGAGTCGGATGACCAAGGCGGCCTGGACATGTACGGGAACCCGCTCTATCGCGGGGTCGTGATCCGCTGGAACCGTTGGAGCGACATCGCCGGCGGAACGCAGTGCGGGGCCGCGGGCGTGCGGCTCGACGACATGATCTCGGGGGTGGTCGTCCACGGGAACATCTTCGAGCGTTGCGGCGCCGTCCAGTTCGGCGGGGTGCAGATCCACGGCGGCAAGGACAACCTCGTGGACAACAACGTGTTCCTCGACTGCCGCGCGGGCCTCAGCTTCTCGCGCTGGGGCGAGAAACGCTGGCTGGAGGCGATTCAGAAATACCTGGAGGAGGCGGTCTGCCCCGCCAACGCGGCGCGCTACGGCGAGCTGGCGCGCCTGCGCGAGGGCGCGGACGTCAACTTCGTGACCCGCAACGTCTTTGCGGGCTGCAAGGACGTCTTCCTCCGCGACGGCGGCGCGGCGCGCGCGGCGTTCAACACGGTGATCGAGGGATCTTTCGACCTGGGGGTCGTCGAGAGCCGGGAAGCGATCGCCGCCGACCCGCGGCTTGCGCCCCTCCTCTTCGCGCCGATCCCGGCCGGCGCAATCGGGCCCTACGCCCATCCGTGGAGGGCGGAAGGATCCGGCGAATAGGCGCCGAGGGGCGCGGTCGCTCAGTACCTTCGCCGATCGTACTCTGCGCATCGTGAACCGTGCGCCCCGCGCGGTAATCGGAGGTCGACGCACTCAGACCGTCTTCCCGCGTCCCGCCCGCCCCGTTCACCCTTTTCTCCCAATCCACCGCAGAAACTCTTCCTCGTCGATCACCTCGATCCCGAGGGCTTTGGCCTTGGCGAGCTTCGATCCCGCCGCCTCCCCGGCCACGACGAGGTCCGTCTTCTTGCTCACCGACGACGCCGCGCGGCCGCCCGCCGCCAGCACGGCCTCCTCCGCCTCCTGGCGCGTCATGCGCCGAAGGGCGCCCGTCAGGACCACGGTCTTGCCCGCCAGGACGCCGCCCTCGCGGCGCTCCGCCGGCGGGAACTCCACACCGCCCTGCTTGAGGCGCGCGATGAAGCGCGCGGTGGCGGCGCTCCCGAAAAACGTGGCGATGGTGCCCGCGACGACCGGCCCGATGCCGTGAGCCTTCTCCAACTCCTCCTCCGGCGCCGCCGCCAACGCCTCGATCGTGCCGAAATGATCCGCCAGAATCTGCGCGGAGCGCTCCCCCACCTCGGGAATCCCGAGGGCGTGAATCACCCGCGCCAGCGGCCGCGACCGCGACGCCGCGATGGCGGCGACCACGTTGCGCGCGGACTTCGCCGCCATGCGCTCCAGCCCCTCCAGGTCCTTGACCCGAAGAAAGTACAGGCCCGAGGCGTCCTCGATCACGCCGCCGTCGATGAGCTGATCGATCAACTTCTCTCCCAGGCCCTCGATGTCCATGGCCCGGCGCGAGGCGAAGTGACGCACCCGCTCCTTGACCTGGCGCGGGCAGGAGATATTCGGGCAGCGCACCTGCGGCCCCTCCGCCTCGAAGACGACGCGCGCGCCGCACGCCGGACACGCCTCCGGCATCGCGAACTCCCGCTCCGCCCCCGTCCGCATCGCGACGAGCGGCCCAAGCACCTCCGGGATCACGTCGCCCGCGCGCTGGACGATCACCATGTCGCCGATCTTGATCCCCTTGCGCGCGATCTCCTCGCGGTTGTGAAGCGTCGCGTTCCTGACCGTGACCCCGCTCACGTACACCGGATCCATGACCGCCACGGGCGTCAGCACGCCCGTCCGCCCCACCTGCACCTCGATGGCGCGCAGGCGCGTCATCTCCCGCATGGGCGGAAACTTGAACGCCACGGCCCAGCGCGGGCTGCGCGCGCGCACTCCCAGCCGCTCCCGCAGCGCGAAGGAATCCACCTTCAGGACCAGGCCGTCGATCTCGAAGGGCAGCTCCGCCCGCGCCGCGCCGACCTTCTCGTAGAGCGCCATGGCCGTTTCCAGGGTCGCGGCTCGCTCCACCAGGGGCGCCGCCGGCAGCCCCGCCGACTCCAACCACGCGAGCAGCTCCCCCTGCGACCCCGCCTCCAGTCCCTCGGCGCGGCCCAGCCCGTAGAGCACCGCCCGCAGCGGCCGCGCCGCCGTCACCCGCGGGTCGAGCTGCCTGAGGGTGCCCGCCGCCGCGTTGCGCGGGTTGGCGAAGAGCTTCTCGCCCTTGGCCTCGGCCTGGGCGTTCAAGGCCGCGAAGTCGGCCTTCATCATGTACACCTCGCCGCGCAGTTCCAACCGCGCCGGCGTCCGCGCCGGCGGCAACGCGAGCACCGGCGGAAGCTCCTTGATGGTCTTCACGTTCGCCGTCACATCCTCGCCCACCGTGCCGTCCCCGCGGGTCGAGGCCTGGACCAGCACGCCGCGCTCGTAGACGACCTCGATGGCCGCGCCGTCGAACTTGTATTCCACCGTGAGCGGAGGAAGCGCCGCGCCCAGACCTTCCGCGACGCGCCCCATCCACTCCTCCAGCTCCTCGCGGCTCGTGACGTTCTCAAGACTCAGCATGGGCACGGAATGCGTCACCGGCGGCCGCTCCCTGAGCTCCGCCGCCGGCGCGCCCACGCGCTGCGTGGGCGAATCGGGAGTCCGCAGCTCCGGATGCGCGGCCTCGATCCGCTCCAGACGCCGCATGAGCCGATCGTAGGCTCCATCCGGAATCACGGGATCATCGAGGACGTAGTAACGCCAGTTGTGGTAATCGAGCTCAGCGCGGAGACGTTCCGCCTCCAGGCGCAGCGCCTCGAGACTCTCCTTCGCGCCCATGGCCGTTTCCTCCCGTCAGCGGCGCGGCACGCCCGCGGCCGCGCATTATACGCCGGCGCCAAGGGCAAGGCGAGGCGCGCGCTCCGCCCATCACCGGCCCGCCCGGAGCTTCTCGTACGCGGCCAGCAGCTCCTTGAAGCGCTCCTCCGCCCGCCGCATGGCCTCCGGACCCAAATAGTGGAATTTGTCCGGATGGCACCGGGCCGCGAGCCTGTGAAACGCGCGCGTCACCTCGGCCGCGCCCGCGCCGGGCGCCAGCCCCAGGATCTCGTGGGGTGACGGCACGCCCGGCGCGGCATAGGCCTGGCCGATTTCCTCGCCGTAGGCGGGCTCTTCGGCCCGCGCCGCGAAGAAACGCCGCACCCGCTCCCACCGCGACGAGTACCGGTAATCCCCGTCGCGCTCGAATACATACCGCCGGCGCTCCGCCTCCCGGCGGAACCACGCCGCCGCCCTGAGAAAAGTCTCCGCGCTGTGGGGCTCGAGCTTGCTGAAGAACCAGTCGATCAGCGTCGGCTGGAAAGGCGGCGATGCGAAGAACGTGCCGCGCGCCGTGGTCTCGCACAGGTTTTCGAAGCCGCACGCCGGGCAGGCGTAGCGGAACAAAGGCCCCCCGCGCCGCTCCTCACGGGGTTCGATGAACCCCTCGGCCCTCACCACCGCGGGCGCGAGGCCCCGGCCGCAGGACCAGCAGCGAAAGTGCCGCCCCCCGGGGGCGCGCGGCGTGTCTTCAGACGAAGAGCATGGCATCGCCGTAACTGTAAAACCGAAAGCGTTTCTCGATCGCGTGGGCGTAGGCGCGCAGGACAAGCTCGCGCCCCGCGAAGGCGCTCACGAGGACGAGAAGGGTGCTCCGCGGAAGGTGGAAGTTCGTCACGAGGGCGTCCACCGCCTTGAACTCGAAGGGCGGCCTGATGAACAGATCCGTCCAACCCGCGAACCCTTCCCGGGGCGCGCCGTTCAGGAACGCGGCTTCCAGCGTCCGCACCACGGTGGTCCCCACGGCGACGACGCGGTTCCCGCGGGCCTTCGCCGCCTCGATCTCCGCGAGCGCGGCCGCCGGCGCCGCGCAGTGCTCGGCGTGCATGCGGTGCGCCTCGACGGTGTCGGTCCGCATGGGAAGGAACGTGCCGATGCCGACGTGCAGCGTCACCCGCGCGATCCTGAGGCCGCGCGCCGCGCAGGCCGCCAGCAGATCCTCGCTGAAGTGCAGGCCGGCCGTGGGCGCCGCCGCGCTGCCAAGCTCCGTCGCATAGACGGTCTGGTACCGCCCGCGGTCCCGCGGTCCCGGCGGGCGCCGGATGTACGGCGGCAGAGGCGGGGCTCCGAACCGCTCCATGATCGCGAAGGCATCCGCGCCGGGCGGGAACGCGATGCCCCGGCTCTCGCCGTCGGGCTCGAGCGCGCCCACCGTGAGCGCCTGCCCGTCGGGAAGCAGCACGGCCTCGCCCGGGCGCACCGCCTTGCTGGGGCGCACGAGCGCCCGCCAGTTGCCGCCGGGTCCGGGGCCGAGGAGCAGCACCTCCACCGCGCGGCCCGTCGCGCGCCGCGCCGCCAGCCGAGCCGCGATGACGCGCGAGTCGTTCAGAACGAGCACGTCGCCCGGAGCCAGGAGCCCCGGCAAATCGGCGAAGACGCCCTCGCCGAAGGTTCCGGCCCGCCGGTCGACGACGAGCAGACGCGCGCGATCGCGGACCGGCGCCGGCTGCTGGGCGATCAGCTCCGGCGGCAGCTCGTAATCGAACGCGGTAATGTCCATGCGCCCTCGGTGCTTTTCCGATCCGCGGCGGCCGCTCCGTGCGGCCGCGCGCGCCCAGACAAGCATAGTTCCGGAAACCGCCCCGCGAAAGAGAGGCCCCGCCCGCCGCGCCTAGGGCGCGGGTCCGGAAACACGGCACGCCGCCGCGGCAGGCCGCCGCGGGCGCCGCCGGTTTGTCCGCCCGCGGGACGCAGTGTATACTCCGTGCGGCAACAGGGGAATTGCCGCGCATTCCCGCCGCGCCGCCGCCGGCGGGGGATGAAAGGACCCTTCATGCTCGCGGTTGAAATCGCCGCACGCCTGCTTTTCTGCGGCCTTCTCGCCGCCTGCCTGACGCTCCCGAGACGCCGCCCGCAGGACTTCGCGCTCGCCTTCGGCGCCTGCGCCGCGGCGATGGCCGCCGAGCTCCACGGCGCCGGCTTCGCGGCGATCGCCTGCGCCATGCCGGCCATCGGCGGCGCCATCGGCATCGCCGAGCGCTTCGCGGCCCCGCGCGCCTCCGACGCGACCCGTCCCTTCGCGGCCGCGCTGGCCGGCCTCCTGGCCGGCCAAGGCCTGCCGTTCCTCGGCGCCGCGTTCGCGCTGCTCGTCGTCCTCGCCCGCGCCGCCTGCGGCTTCCGCGCCGCTCCGGCGGCCGCCCCGCCCGCCGGCTGCAGGCGCACGCTGTCGATCAGGGCGCAGAGCCTACACGGCACCATCGGCCGCATCGAATCCGTGCTGGAACGCTTCGGCCTGGCGCCTTCCGCCCTCGCGGTGGGCCGCGACCAGTCGTCGCGAGAGCTCACGATCACCGTGGAGCTGCTGCTGCCCGACCCCGGCGCGCCGGCCGCCCTCATGGCGGCGCTCCAAGAGACCGAGGGCGTCATTCGGTTCGCGCTCCAGTAGCCGTCCGGCCGTTGCGCCTGCTCGCGCCGGTCGGATATAATACCGCCTTTTATACTCCATCCCGCGCGGCCGCGTGCAGTTCTGTCCGGCGGGTCTCTCCACTGCAGGCGCAGGCAGGAACCTTGATTGCAAAATTAGCCCTCGAAGACGGCTCCGTACACGCGGGAACGAGCGTCGGAGCCCCCGGGGAGGTCGGCGCCGAGGTGGTGTTCAACACCTCCATGTCCGGCTACCAGGAGATCTTCACCGATCCCTCCTCCCACGGCCACATCATCTTGATGACGCAGCCGCACATCGGCAACTACGGCGCGACGAGCGAGGACGAGGAGTCCGATCGCGTGGGCCTGAGCGGCATCATCGTGCGGGACCTGGCCCTCCGACCCAGCAACTTCCGCGCGCAGGAATCCCTAGGCTGTTATCTCGCCCGCAAGAACGTCGTCGGCATCGCCGGCATCGACACGCGCGCCGTGACCAAGCTGCTTCGCGCCGAGGGCGCGCTCCGCGGCGTGATCTCCACCGAGGACCTCGACGATGCCTCGCTCGTCAGGAAGGCGCGCGCCGTGCCCAGCCTCGTGGGCCGCGACCTCGTGGCGGCGGTCACGACCCAGGCGATCGAGCGCTGGACGGAAGGCTTCCACACGCCGTGGGCCTACGCCGATTTCCGCGAGCACGCCGGCGGCCTCCGGATCGCGGCCATGGACTTCGGCATGAAGCGGGATCTCGCCCGCATCCTGGTCGGTCTCGGTTTCGAGGTCTGGCGCGTGCCCGCCCACGCGACGGCGGCGGAGATCACGGCCCTGGAGCCCGACGGCCTTTTCCTGTCGAACGGCCCCGGCGATCCGTCCGCGGTCACCTACGCCATCGAGACCATTCGCGAGCTGTACCCGCGTTTGCCGACCTTCGGCGTCTGCCTCGGGCACCAGCTTCTCGCCCTGGCCATGGGGCAGCGCACCGAAAAGCTGAAGCTCGGCCACCACGGCTCGAATCTTCCCGTCATGGACCTGCGCACGGGGAAGATCAAGATCAGCAGCCAGAATCACAGCTTCGCCGTCGTGCCCGAAACGCTCCCTCCCGAGGTGGAGGAGACCTTCCGCAACATCAACGATCGCTCCAACGAAGGGACGCGGCACCGCGAACTCCCCGTCTTCTCGGTTCAGTTCCACCCCGAGGCATCCCCCGGCCCGAACGATTTGGCTTATCTTTTCGATGACTTCGTCCGCATGGTGCGCACCCGCGCGCCGCTGGAGTCCCCCGCATGAGCCGGTCCGCTCCCCAGACAGCCTGCGTCATCGGCACCCAGTGGGGCGACGAGGGCAAGGGCAAAATCGTCGACGTCCTCTGCGAGGGGTGCGACGCGGTCGCGCGCTTCCAAGGCGGCGCCAACGCCGGCCACACCGTGAAGTTCGGCGGCGAGACCCACGTCCTGCACCTCCTGCCCAGCGGCATTCTGCGCCCCGGCAAGCAGGCGATTCTCGGCAACGGCATGGTCATCGATCCCGAGACCCTGCTCGCGGAGCTGGACGCGATTCATCAGGCCGGCATCCACACCGAGGGGCGGCTGTTCATAAGCGATCGCGCCCACGTCGTCATGCCCTACCATCGCGCGTTGGACAAGGGGCGCGAGGAGCGCGCCGGCGCGGACAAGATCGGCACGACGCTCAGGGGCATCGGCCCATGTTACGAAGACAAGGCCGCGCGGCGCGGCATCCGCGTGGCCGAGCTCATCGACCCGGCGGCGCTCAAGGCCTGGCTGAGCCGCGTGCTGCCCGAGAAGAACGCCCTTCTCGCCCACTGCTACGGCGCTCCGGCGTTCGACCTGGAAACCCTGTGGCGCGAGCAGGCCGCGCTGGGAGCGAAACTCAAGCCCGCCGTGGTCAACGCCGGCGAACTGCTTGCCGGGCTGTACCGCCGGGGCGCGCGCATTCTCTTCGAGGGCGCCCAAGGCGCTCTCCTGGACATCGACCTCGGCACGTACCCCTACGTGACCAGCTCCAACACGTGCCCGAGCGCCATCGGCACGGGCTGCGGCTTTCCCGTGCGCCGGATCGACGAGACCATCGGCGTCGTCAAGGCCTACACGACCCGCGTGGGCGCGGGCCCCTTCCCCAGCGAGGCGCCGCCCGCTCTCGCTGACCTCCTAAGGGAGCGCGGCGGAGAGTACGGCGCCACCACCGGGCGGCCACGGCGCTGCGGCTGGCTCGACATGGCGGCGCTGGCGCGCGCCGTGTGGACGGCGGGCGTCGACAGCCTCGTCATCACCAAGGTCGACGTCCTGGACACGCTCCCGGAAATCAAGGTCGCCGTCGGCTACCGCCGCGGCGCCGACCGCGTCGACCACCTCCCCGCATCCTTCCCCGAAGAGCCGCCCGCGATCGAGTGGAAGACCTTCCCCGGCTGGCGGCGGCCGACGGGTGACTGCCGCCGTTTCGAAGATCTTCCCGCCCCGTGCCGCGACTACATCGCGTGGATCGGCGCCGCAACGGGCTGCGCGATCCGCATGGTGTCGGTGGGGCCGGACCGCGCGCAGACCATCGTCCTCGACCGGCCGTTGCGAGCGACGCCGCCGTGACGCGGGCGATTCTTCCGCGCCACATCGCGTTCATCATGGACGGCAACGGCCGGTGGGCCGCGAAGCGCGGCCTGCCCCGCGTGAAAGGCCACGAGCGCGGCGCCGACGCGATCAGCACCATCATGGAAGAGCTGCGCAGGCTCGGCATCCTCGAGGCGACCTTCTACGCCCTCTCCAGCGAGAACTACGAACGCCGTCCCGCCCGCGAAATTCGGCGGCTGCTCGACCTGCTGGTGCGCTATCTCGACTCGCAGGCGGAAACGCTCAAGCGGGAGCGCATCAAGTTCGCCGTCATCGGACGCCTCGACCCCCTGCCTGCCGAGGCCATCGCGGCGATCCGCCGCGCGAGCGCCCTTACGGCGGCGCACGAGCGCTTCACCTTCCGCCTGGCCATCAACTACGGCAGCCGCCGGGAGATCATGGACGCGGCCTGCGCCCTCGCGCGCGCCCGGGCGTCCGGCGGGCAAGCGCCCGAGCGCGCCTCCGAGCCCGACGATCTGCGGGCGTTCCTGTACGACCCGTCCATGACCGATCCGGACCTCCTGATCCGGACGGGAGGGCAGTCGCGGCTCAGCAATTTCCTCCTGTGGCAGTGCTCGTACACGGAGCTGTACTTCACCGACACGCTCTGGCCCTCCTTCGGCAAGGCGCAGCTCGCCCGGGCGATCGAGTTCTACGCCCGCACGACCCGCAAGTTCGGGGCGGTGAGGTGACATGCGCACGCGCCTTCGCCACGGTCTTCCCCTGACCTTCGGCGTGCTGCTCCTCTTGTGGATCGATCACCACTTCGCCGTGGCGCACTGCTTCACGGCGCTGGTGGCGATCGTCGCCCTGGCGGCCTGGCTCGAATTTGCCGCCATGGCCTTTCCCGGGCGGCGCCGATGGCGCGCCGCGGGCGCGCCCGCCGTGGCGGCCCTGGTCGGCGCCGCCTGGTGCTGCCTCCCCGCGCACAACCATCTTTTCCACGCGGCGGCGGTCCCCGCGGTTTTGTTCCTGTGCACGTTCGCCTGCGCGATCCGCTGGGGCGCGGCCGCGGCTTCGCTCCCCGACATCGCCCTCTGGTTCGCCGGCGTCATCTACACGGGATACCTCCCCGCGTTTTTTCTCCAGCTCCGGAACCTGGAGGACGGCGAGGCCCTCGTCCTGGCGTGCTTCCTCGTCGTCAAGCTCGGCGACACCGGCGCGTATTTCACCGGCAGGCTGTTGGGCCGCCATCGGCTTTGCGCCGTGAGCCCCAAGAAAACCGTCGAGGGCATGCTGGGCGGCCTCGTATTCGCCTGCGCCGCGGCCTACGGGAGCGCGCGCCTGCTCCTGCCCGACCTGCCTTACGGAGCCGCCGCCGCGATCGGCGGCGGACTGGCTCTCGGCGCCATCGGACAGGCCGGCGACCTGATCGAGTCTTTCCTGAAGCGCGCCTGCGGCGTCAAGCACTCCTCGATCGTGTTCCCGGAACTGGGAGGCGTGCTCGATGTCGTCGACAGTCTCCTTTTCGCCGGGCCGGCGCTCACGATTTGTATGATATCTCTGTCATGACCCCCGCGCCGGCGGCCCGGTAGACTTCGGCAAGACTCGCCGGGATGCCGAGATAGAGTGTAGAGGCTGTACGCTATAGGCTGTACGCTATAGGCTGGAGCCCGGCGCGGCAGGCGACCGATACCGGACGACCTATGGTAGAAAAGTGGATCAAGGATCTCTCCCGGGAGACGGCCCTGCGCCTGTGCGGACCGCGCGACCGTCACCTTCGCGCCATTCGCGAGGCCCTGGGCGTGACTGTGTCGGCCCGCGACGGCAACATCCGCGTCAGCGGCGAAGAAAAGCCCGTCAATGAGGCCATGTTCATTCTCGATCGGCTCTTGGCGAAGATCCGCTGCGGCGACACGATCCCCGATGATTTTCTCTCGGCCGCCTCCCCGCGGCCGGCCGGGCCGGATGCTTCGCGCGGCCTGGCCCACTGGGCCAAGTCCGAGGGCCAGCGCCAATACATCCATGCCATGGAGCAGCACGACGTGGTCCTGTGCACCGGGCCGGCGGGGACCGGCAAGACCTTCCTCGCCGTGAAGATGGCGGTCCATTGTCTCCGCGAGGGTCGCATCAAGCGCCTGGTCCTCTGCCGCCCGGCCGTCGAGGCGGGCGAACGCCTCGGGTTCCTGCCGGGGGATTTCTACGCCAAGGTCCATCCCTACCTGCGCCCTCTCTACGATGCGCTCAACGAGATCCTGGACTACGAGCAGGTCAAGCGCTACATCGAGCGCGAGATCGTGGAGGTCATCCCGCTGGCCTACATGCGGGGGCGGACGCTGGCGAACGCTTTCATCATTCTCGACGAGGGGCAGAACACCACCTCGGCGCAGATGAAGATGTTCCTGACGCGCATGGGCGAGGGTTCCCGGATCGTGGTCACGGGCGACATCACCCAGATCGATCTGGAGGGCGAGCCGTCCGGGCTGGTCGAGGCGCGCCGGATTCTCGCCGGCGTGCCGGGCATCGGCTGGTCGGCGCTGGACCGCCGCGACATCGTGCGCCACGCCCTCGTCGCGGAAATCGTGGATGCCTACGAGCGGCACCGGGGCCAGGACGGACGGCAGGCATGAACCTGGGCACGCAGCGACGCAAGCGTTGGCAGCAGCTCGCCCTGGGCAAGACCGAAAGCCGCGAAGACCAGTTGCTCCGGCAGCAGAAGTTCTCCAACACGCTCTCGCGCAGTTGCATCATTCTGGCCTTCATCCTCCTGGTCGAGTTCCTGGTGCTTGAGGGCTGGCTCAGGACGCCGGCTTTGTCCGGTCTGGGGCCCCAGACCGCGGCGCTCGCCCTCATGATCGCCCTCGTCAATGTCCTCGGCTGGCTCGGCCTCACGCAGATCTTCCCCCGGGCGATCGATGGAGTCGCCTCGTTCCACCGGCTGGTGGGCATCCTCGCCGGGTACATGCTGCTGGCCAAGCTCGTGTTCCTCTTCGGGCTCCCGCATCTTCTGGCGCCCATGCCGCTGCTGGCCATCACGGCAACGCTCATGTACTCCAAACATCTGGCCGTCTACCTGGTCGCGGGCTGCTCGCTCTTCACGGGCTTCATGAGCGCGGTCGACCTCTTGCCGCCCCTCGCCGACCCGGCCGCCGCCGCGCCTCCTTTCGCGCCGCTGGAAGTGACTCTCACGCTGGCGCTGCTGCTCGGCGGCATCGGCGTCGTGATCACCACCGGCCGAATCCGCGCCCAGTCCCAGCCCATCACGATCGGCATCTTCGCGGGACTCCTGCACGTCGCGGTCGTCACGATATGCAATCTGTTCGCCGGCCGGATCACGGAAGGGCTGGACGCCGGGGAATCGATCTGGCGCATCCCCCTCGTGTTCGACTCCCTCTGCGGCCTGACCAACGGACTTGCCTGCGGCGTGGCCGCCACCGGCCTGCTTCCCACGCTGGAGCGCCTCTTCGACGTCGTCACCGAACGTAGGCTGCGCGAGCTCGCCGATCTGAGCAACGAACTTCTGCGCACCTTCGCGCTGCGCGCGCCGGGCTCCTTCACGCACTCCCAGAACGTCGCCTACCTGGCCAGCGAAGCGGCCGCCGCGATCGGCGCCGACGCGCTGCTCACCCGCGTGGGCGCGTACTACCACGACATCGGCAAGCTGTACAAGCCGGAGTACTTCGTCGAGAACCTCTCCCCGGGGTCGCCCAACCCCCACGACCGCCTGTCGCCCGAGATGAGCCGCCTGGTCATCACCTCGCACGTCAAGGACGGCCTGGCCATCGCGGAGGAGGAAAACCTGCCTCCCAAGGTCGCGGCCATGATCCCGATGCATCACGGCACCACCGTGATTCAGTACTTCTACCTCCGCGCGAAAAGCCAGGCCGAGGCGGGCGGCCGGGAAGACATCGACATCGAGCTCTATCGCTATCCCGGGCCCAAGCCCACCTTCAAGGAGGCGGCGATCCTCATGCTCGCCGACTTCGTCGAGGCTGCCAGCCGCACGGTGGCCGAGCCCACCCCGCCGCGCCTCAAGGACATGATCCACAACGGCATCCTCACGCGGCTCCAGGACGGCGAGTTGGACGACTCGGAGATCACCTTGCGCGAGCTTTCGCGCATCGAGGAGAGTTTCTTGAGAACGCTCTCCACGCAGATCTTCCACGGGCGCATCCCCTACCCGAAGAGCAAGGAGGCGGTGCCGAAGGCGCCGGCATCGCAGAACCGATGAGACCCCGAACCCTAAGGCCATCCGCGCCCGGCGCGAAAACGGCGCGAGGGTCGTCCGCGCGAACCGGCCCCGAACGTCCCCGGCGCGCCCTCCGGATCGCCATCGCGCGTCTTGCGAGGCACGCCCCCCTGCGCGCCGCCCGCGTGCGCGCGGCTCTGCGCGCCGTGGCCCGCGCCCACCACTGGCGCGGCGACCTTTGCTTGGCGGTCGTGGACGATGCCGCCATCGCCGCGCTGAACCGGCGCTTCCGGCGCGCGCGCGGTCCGACGGATGTGCTCGCTTTCCCCTACGGCGAGGACGCGGACGGCGTCGCCGGCGAAATCATCGTTTCCGCCGAGACCGCCGCCCGCGCCGCCCGGGCTTTCGGCGAGCCGCCCGAGCGCGAACTCCTGCGCTACTGCATCCACGGGTTGCTGCACCTATGCGGCCGCGAAGACGGCGTCCCCGCCGCGCGCCGCGCCATGCGGGCCCAGGAAGACCGCTTCCTGCCGCCGCGCGAGGAGTTTCGCCCGTGACCGCCCCGAACGTCTGTCCCACCCGCGCCGCGCTCGACCGCCTCCGGCGCCGCGTCGCCGCCCTCGGGGCGCTGCCGACGCTTCCCGCCGTCGCGGCCGAGGCCCTGCGCGCGGCTCGTGATCCCGCCGCCACCGTTGACGACATGGTCGCCCTCATCGCCAAGGATCCCCCCCTCGCCGCCCGGGTGCTCAAGGCCGCGAACTCGGTCTCCTTCGGCATGGCCGGGACGGTGGGATCGCTCAGCATCGCCTGCGTGCTTCTAGGCATGAAGCGCATCGCGCGCCTCGCCGCCAACGCATCGGCCTTCCGCACGCCGCCGGCCGGCGCATCGCCGCGCGATGCGCTCTGGACCCACGCGGCCGCCTGCGCCGCCGTGTGCGAATTCCTCGGCCGGCAGCTCAACCAGAACCTGGCGGCGGAGGCCTTCGTCACGGGTCTGATCCATGACACCGGCATCACGGTGCTCGACGCCGTCCTGCACCAGGACTTCGAGAGCATTCTGGCCCTCGCGGCGGAGGAGCGCTTGCCCTTGCACGAGGCGGAACGAAGAGTGCTAGGCACCGATCATGCCCAAATCGGCGCGTGGCTTGCCGGCGCGTGGAATCTGCCCCCGCAGATCGCCGGCGCGCTGTCCGCCCATCACGGGCCGCCGTGCGACCCCGCCGAGGCGCCGCTCGGCGCCGCGCTACAGGCCGCCGATGCCGCCGCGCGGGCTGCCGGGTTCGGTTTCCCGCGGTTCGCGCCGCCGCCCGAGAGCGAGAAGATCCCCGCCCTGCCGCTGCTTGCGGGCGACGCGCGGGCCTGGGGCGGAATCTTGGCGCTCGCGGCCGCGTCGGCCGCCGAGGCCGGGGAGTTTCTCGCGGCCGTCGCGAAAGCCGCGCCTCCTTCGCAGGGCGCGTGACAGGAGCTATAATCACAGCCAATGAACGACGCGCAGACGACTCAACCGGCCGCGTCACCCGCTGCGGCCGAGCCGGCCCCCGCGGCCGCGCCGCCCGCCGCGGCCGAGCCGGCCCCCGCGGCCGCGCCGCCGCGCGCGCCCGAGTTCGCGTACTTCTGCCTGGTGCGTTACGGGAGCTACCGCTTCAGGGGGCGGTTCGGCACCAACGATGAATCCCTGCGCCGGGGCGAGCAGGTCATCCTCCGCAGCAACCGGGATCTGGAGGCCGGCACGATTCTGACGCCCAGCGCGCCCCTCGGCGACGCGGCCATCGCCGGCCCCCTCCTGCGGCGCATGACCGCCAAGGACCGGGCCCGCGCCGCGGAACTCGAGGAACGCGCGCGCACCCAGTACTGGCCCTTCGTCGAGGAGAAAGCGGCCGAGCTCAAACTCCCCCTGCACCTGGTCAACGTCGAGCCGCTTTTCGGCGAGCAGAAAGTCGTCGTGCACTACACGGCCAACGGCCGGATCGACTTCCGCGAGCTCGTGCACTTGCTGGCGCGGCGCTTCCACGCGCGCATCGAGATGCGCCAGATCGGCCCGCGGGATTGCACGCGCATTCACGGCGGCATCGGCACCTGCGGCCTCGCTCTGTGCTGCGCCACCCACCTCGAAGCGATCGAGGCGGTGACGATCCGGATGGCCAAGGAGCAGGGCCAGCCGCTCAACCCAGGCAAGAACTGCGGCGCCTGCGGCAAGCTCAAGTGCTGCCTGCGCTACGAGCTCGAGGCGGACGCCCTGGAAACGCTGAAACGCGTGAGGAGAAGCGGCAGGCCGTGACCGACGCGATCATCAGCGACGTCCATGCCAACTGGGAGGCGCTCTCGAAGGTCTTCGAGGACATCGACCGGCGCGGAATTCAATCGGTGCTGTGCCTGGGCGATGTGGTAGGCTACGGCCCGGACCCTGATCTCTGCCTCGATCTCGTGCGCCGGCGCTGCTCCGTCTACCTCATGGGCAACCACGAGGAAGCCCTGATCGGGTCCCCGGTGGGCTTCTATCCCCTGGCGCGCGAGGCGCTCGCCTTGACCCGCAGGCGGCTCTTCCGTCCATGGTGGAAGCCTTGGCGCGCCCTTGGTTACCGCCGCCTCCTGAGCTCCCTGCCCCGCCTCGCGCACCGCCCGCAATGCCTGCTCGTCCACGGATCGCCGCGCGACCCGACTTCCGAATATCTCTTTCCGCGGGATTTCCTGCTGGCCGACGCCGAGGTCGTCGCCGAACTCTTCGCCTTCGAGCAGCCGGTGTGTTTCACCGGCCACACGCACATACCGTGCGTGTTCACGGCGGGGAGGAACGTGCATTCGGCCGGCGAGGACGGCATGGAGGTTCGCATCGCGGACGACAAGTTCATCATCAACGTCGGCTCCGTGGGCCAGCCGCGCGACCGCGACCCGCGCGCCTGCTACGTGGAATTCACCGGCGATCGCGTCATCTACCACCGCATTCCCTACGACGTGGCCGCGACCCAACGGAAGATCATCGCCGGCGGCTTCGACCAGCGCCTCGCCGAGCGCCTCGGGTACGGGGTGTGAGCGTCCGCCATGGGAGCGGAACCGCGGGAAGAACGCTGCGCGCGGGGGCTCTTCCTGGTCACGAGCGAGGATGATCCCGGCGGCATCGCCGGGGCATCCGCGCCCCACGCGACGCGCCTGCACCTTCCCGCCCCTGACCCGGAAGCCAACGCCGCGGCGCTGCTCACGGCCCTCTATCCCGGGCGCGCGCTGCTTGCCGGGCGGGGCGACCTGCCCGCGCGGACCTTCCTCGATCTGCTCGCGCGCCAGGAGTTCGCGCTGTACGCTTCCGTCCCGCCGGATCTCGCCTTCCTGCTTCCCGAGGGAGCGCGGCCCTTCGAGCCGAGCGCGCCCCGCAGGCATCCGTGCTGCGTGTGGCTGCACGCCCGCGGGGAGATTCCCCGCGACGCGCTGGAGGCCGCCCACCGCGCGGCCCAAGATTCTCCCGTGGCTTTCGTGCCCCTCGCGCCGGCCCCCTCCGCCGCGGAGTGGGAGGAAGAGCGCTACCGCGTCTGCATGCGCTGCTCGCGCCCCTTCCCGGCCGGCGACGCCGCTCTGATCGATTTCTTCCCGAGCATCGGGAGCTGGCTCCAAGTCCCGCTGCACCAAGGCGACGGCGCCAACCTGGCGTGGGAACCGGCCGCCTTGGACCGCGCCTTCTTCGGCGAGGACTGGCGCCGGGGGGTAGTGCGCGTGACCCGGAACGGAGCGACGCTCGTCTGCGGCCTCGGCCGGCGGCGCGCGCCCCCGGGCGTAGGGGCGCTCATGCGGTTTCTCGGCGCGTGGCGCACGCCGGCTTACCGCACGATTTGGGATGCCCGCGCGCTGGTCGAAACGGCCGCGCGGGCGCGGCTCACGCCGCTCCGGCGCATCGGCGTGCCGCAACGGGCGGAAGCCCTGCAGCTTTTGGGCCTGTTGGAGGCGCACCTGGCCCGCTACGCCCGCGCCACCGACCGCGAGGTAATGGGAAGATTGAAGGACTTGGGCTACCTATGAATCCGACTGCACGAAACCGCCGGCGCGGAGCCGGCCGCGCGGCGAGGGCGCGCGGCCCCCGCGTGAAACCGTTGTCCGCGTGCATCGCGGGAGTCGTTCTCGCGGTGCTCGGGCTTCAAGCCGCGCCCGCCGGCGAACCGCCCCGCGCGCGCGGCGACGCCGAGCGCGGCGGCCAGCGCGTTTTTTTCTTCCAGGGCACACCGCGCGAAATCGGCCGGCGTCACGGGGCAATCTTCAAGGAGGAACTGCGCTTCCTGCTGGACAATTACCTCGGGCCTTTCCTGGGAACCGGCGGGCGGCGGATTCTGGCGCGCGCCGTCATGCTCACGGCGGCGTCCCGCATGTCCGTCCCCGACGCGATCCGCGAGGAGATGCAGGGCATCGCCGAGGGCGCCGGCATGGAGTACGCCGACGTCCTGCTGGCGAACACGGTCTTCGATTCCAAGAAGGCCATCATGTGCACGACCTTCGCCGCCAAGGGGCCGGAGGTTTTTTTCGCCCGCAATCTGGATTTCCTGAACCTCGGAGTGCTGCACCGCCACACGGCGGTCTTCGTCATGCCGGCGGACGACGGCGGGCGCCTGGCCATCGTGAGCTTCCCCGGGTTGGTCGGCGCGCTCACGGGCATCAACTCCCGCGGCCTGGCCTGCGGCGTGATGGAATGCGGCGGCAAGGGCCATAACCCCGACGGCGAGCCCTACGCCATGACCTTCCGGCGCGTGTTGGAGAGCTGCGCCACGGTGAAGGAAGCCGCCGCGCTTATCGAGAAAGCCAAGGCCACCACGGCGAACAACCTGATGATCGCCGACGCCGGCGGCGACGCGGCCGTCATGGAAATCCAACCGTCGGGCGCCCGTCTCAGGCGCACCCTCGGACGCTACGTGTACGCCACCAACCATTTTCTCGAGGAGAACCCCGGCGAACGCCGACTCAGGATCATCGAGAGCTGCATCGCGGGAGGGCCGGAGCCGAGCATGGCCCTGGCCGCGGAGGTTCTCCTCAAAACCGCGCCGGCCGACGCCAATATCCAGGCCATGGTGTTCTTCCCCGCCCGGCGCACCGTCTTTCTGAGCGCGGGGAAGCTCCCGGCCGCGGCCGGCCCTTACGTCCCGCTGGGCGCGCAGCTTCTCGGACTCGGCGGGGCGGGAAAGCGGCGCATGCATGCCGGCGGGTTTCCACACCAATGCGCCGAAGCCCTCGGCCGAGCCCTCGGCGCGGAAGCGCCGCGGCAACACCCGAACGCCGACGCCGAGTTCTTCGCGGCGCTCGGCGCGGCAGCCGAGGCCCTCGCCCCCGAGGACCTGCTCTTTTCGGCCGCGCGTCTCGCGTCGGAAAACCCCGCCGAGCTCGCCGGCGCCCTCGCCGGAGCGCGAGGCCTGCGCGTCCTGATCGCCGAGACGCCTGGTCCGCCCGGCCGCGGCTGGGCGCAAGCCGCCGATGTGGTGTATGTCGCCGCGGCGCCCGCGTCGGGCGCCGGCCTGGCGGCCGCGCTCGCGGCAATCCTGGCGAACCCGGCCGCGTTCGACGGCGACCGCGACGCCGCGCTGACCCTCGCCGAGGTCATCGCGGCGCTGCGCGCCTCGGCGCCTTCGGGCGGCGCGTTCGTCGCCGCGGGCCTGCCGGTCGCGGCGGCGGTGCCGTTTTGCGCCATCGACCGCGCCGCGGCGCCCTCCGCGCCGCGGCGGTGAGGCCGCGCTCCAAAAAAAAAAGGGAGCTGCCACGCACAGCTCCCACCAGTCAGGGGTGATAGTGTCGGACTTCTGCTATCTCCGGTGCCCTCCGTGCTCCAGGCGCCAGTAACCCGGCACCCAGACGCGCTCGCTTTCGCACACCGTGCGGGGCGGCTCCCATACCCGGCGCATGTGGCCGGGGCGGACGATCTCCGTGCGCGCGTGGCGTCCGATATGGACGACCCTTACCTGCGCGGGAACCCATTCCTCGCGCCAGCGTCCGGGGATTTCCACGCACCTGACGCGTTCCTCGTAGTGCCCGGGAACCCATACGCGGCGCGGTTCATGGCCGCGCGCGCGGCGCGTGCTTCCTAACTCGAAATCCAGGAACGTCCCGGCTCCGCCGATTCCGAGCCTGAACGTCAGGCCGTCCGCGTTGACCGCTCCGGGCAGACACAGGGCCCCCGCCGTCACGAGCATTCGGATGATCTTGCGCATGGCCGCCTCCCGAGCCCTCGCCGCCGGGCTCTTGTTTTCTTCACCGATATGACGCGCGAGGGGGCCTCCGTATTCAATGGGAATTCTCGCGCGGGCGGCCGCGGGGCGCGCGGGCCTCAGGCAAGAAGAGGCCGCGCCGTCAGTCCCGGCATGCGGCAGGCGGATCGGCGGGGGGCGCGCCCGTGGAAAAAAGGTAGCCCAGGAGGTGAATCGGGTCCGCGATGTTCTTCAGGCCGTCCCCGTTGACATCGGCCAGCGGCAGACACCACGGCGGATCGCCGTTGGCGAAGAGATAGCCCAACAGATAGATCACATCGGCGATGTTGATGCGGGCATCGCGGTTCATATCGCCCCCGAGCACGCGACCCTCCGAGCCGGAAAGCGCGCCGAGGTCGGAGCCGTCATCGGCGCGGCCGCGGGCCGGCGACTGCGAACCGAGGCGCCAGTCGCCGCCGACGGAGTCGATGAAGCGCGGATCGGCCAGCAGATTGTCTCCCGACGAGGCCACGGCGGCATCCTCGCACAGCGTCCAGGCGACCCGGAGCACGGCCGCGCCCTGCCGCGCGAAGGAGCGCGCGTTGCCCCAGACGATACTGTTGGTGCAATCCGCGAACGCCGCGCCCGCGCCCCATGACCCGACCTCGAGGCCCAGCGCGTTGCCGGTGCACGTAATGTGGTCCAGCGTGCAGCGCGCGCCCGGGCCAACGGAGACACCCGTCTCGGCCCAGGCGGCGAGCACGTGCGCGACCTCGTGATCGGTCCCGCCCTGGAACGACAACGCGCGCCGGCCGATCCCGACCAGGGTGCTGCGCCCGATCTGCGACGACGCGGAAGCGTCAATGCCGTGCCCGGCGATGTCTCGGAAGGCGCACTCCGCGATCTTCAGACTGCCTCCGCTCCGGTGGCGCACGCCGCCTTCGGCCCCGAGCGTCTCGAAGCGGCACGCGGTCAGCTCGACGACGGCGCCCTCGGCCAGCACGCCGCCCGCCGACTCGACGAACAGGCAGTCGTTGGCGCGCAACGCGCCCTGCGCCACCGACACGCACGGCGCCCCCCAACCGCGCAGCGCGCACTGCTCGAGCGTCAGTTCCCCCCCCTGCACCCGGCAGGCGCTCACGGGGAGCGCCGCGGCCGGAGCGTCCGCCGCCCGCGGGCTCTGGTTCGTCGTGCCATCGAGCAGCTCCGTCCACCGGAGGTACGCCTTGCCGCCCTCCACGACGATGGCCGCATCCGCGCTCCGGAAGCCGCGCCGCAGAAGGACGGGCGCGCCCTCCTCCCCCAGGAAGCGCAGTTCGCCGCGCACGACGAGCGCGCGCCCCGCGGAACACAGGCACTCGGCGCCGGCTTCGACCGTCAAGACCACGCCGGCCTCGACCGTCGCGCCGTTGAGGAGGTACGGTCCGCCCCGGGCTTCCAACCTGCGGCTTCCCGCGATGGAGCCCGCGATCTCCGCGGGCGCGCGCCGGAGCACCGCCAGGTCGAGGGCGGCCTCGGGGACGCCCGCCGCGTTCAACGCCCTGACCGCGATGGTTGCGGGGATCTCGTCCAGCACCGCGCGCCACATGCCCGTCACGACATCGTAGAGGGCGGGCCGGCCGCCGACGGCCACGAAGCTCGTGTCGGCGACGGGAGCGAATCCTTCCAGCAGGACCGATAGGCCGTCGGGGACCAGCAGCGGCGAGCCGCAGCCGCCCGGCACGCCGCGCGCGTCTTCCGGAAGGGCGAGCAGCGCCGGGTCGAGGGAGAAATCGCTGCTGCCCGCGGAGTTGTTCAAGCCCATGAGCGCGAGCACGTTCCGGCCCGCGCGCGCGTGCGGGACGAAGCCGTCCAGGGCGTAGGTCGACGGCGTGCCCTGCTCGTGGCCGCGGGAGGCGACCGCGTTGTGAGCGAGCACGGTTCCCGCCGCGCCCGCATTCTCGCGCGCGATCTCGCGGCCGTTCAGATAGCACACGAAGCCGTCGTCGTAGTTCACCCACAACTGCTGCAGGGCGAGGTCCTCGGGTCGGCCGAGGGTGAACTCGCGCCGGATGTACACGGTCGTGTAGCGGCCCTGCATGTCTCCGAGCAAGGTCACATCGTCGTTGTCGCCGTATCCGAAACCCGCCGGACCCAGGCTCCACGCGGCGTCGTCGAAATCGAGCTCCGTCCAGGCGATCCCCGGCGCGGGATCCTCCGTGCCTTTGAAATACCGCCACGCGGCTCGGCGGGGGATCGCGTCCACCGTGATCACGCCGGGCTCGAAGGCACGGGCGCAGGCGCGCAGGTTCTCCGAGAGCTGGGAGCGGATGTAAGCCTCGCGCCGCTCCCGGAAACTCGCGAAAGAGGCCAGCGTCGAGCCCGCCATCGAGGCCGGCAGCAGGGTCAGCTCGCGCCCGACGCCGTCGAGTCCGAACGCTCCGTCGGCGAGATCCCGGAGGTGCCGCCAGAAGCGCGGCGCGTTGGCCGGATGCCGGAGGAGCCGCTTGACCGCGGGCAGCTCCGGCCGAAAGAGGCGTTCCTCCGCGACGTTCTCGCGGCAGACGCTGTCCATGTCCCACGGCAGGAGGATGAATCTCCCCTCCGGCGGCTGCGCGTACAGGTAGTAATCGTCGCCGCGGTCGTTGTAGATGCACGTCTCCTGGTTGGCGAGCACGGTCTGCACCGCCAGGAAGCGGCACCATTGATCCACGTCGGCCGCCGCCTCGACGCCCGCCAAGTACCCTTCGTCGGAGGCGTTGAGCGCCCGGCACAAGGCGATCACGTCGGACCAGTCGGCGGCGTCCCGGTTCGTGACCTTGTCGTACGAACACTCGTAGGGCGCCGATTTCTCGCCCCGGTAATCGAGATCCGCCAGTTGCGTGCAGCGCACGCCTCGGTACAGGTTCCCGTCATCGTCCCCCGGGAACCAGCGCTCCAGGAAGAATCCGTCCAGGCGCTCGACGTTCACGTACGAAGTCCAGAACCCATCGTTCAGGCCCAACGCGGTGAAGCGCGCGTACGGCGCCGGCACCCCCGCGAGGGTGAACGTCGCCATGCCCAGGTGCTGGCGCGCGGGCTCGAGGGCGTTGAAAAAGAGAACCCTACCTTCGGGCCGCGTCTCGTCGTGCGTGAGCTCGATCCGGAAAGAGCGCGGGTCGTGGCTCCGCGCCGAGCTTCCCCGGTAGCGCACGAGGCCGTGCTGGTACACGCGCCCGTCCTTGAGGAGCGCGCAGGGCAGAAGCTGGTTGGAACCCGCCGGACGAGTCCTAAGGGTGCCAAGATCCTCCTCGGTCATGATCAGGTACGCGAATCTGCTCGCCACCTGCGCGAGAAACGGCCGCGCGTCGACGCGGAGCAGGAAGAGCTTGGCGGGCGCGTCGCGAGGCCAGACGCCGTCGATGCCGGTCAGGCTCTCCGCCGCGCAGTGCCAGACAATCGTGCCGCCGCGGTCGGCGTCGGTCAGAAACCCGGTCCAACGCGCGTCGCCGGCCTCCTCGTCGCCGCCCGCGCCGTCGTCGGCCAGCGGGACGGTCCGCCAAACCGGATCGTCGCTGTAACGCCACTTGACGGCCACGGACTTGACGCCCGTCGGGCACAGCGCCCTGGCGGTGAAACGCACCGCCTCCCCGGGCGCGGGGAGCGCCGGATCGTACCCGCACTGGTAGATCGCGGGCGCGGGGTCGTCTTCCGGCCGGACCCGGCCGCGGCCCGGCGTCCCGCCCACCGTCTCGGCGACCCAGGCCCCCCCCGAATCGGGTTCCAGGCCGGGGTGCCTGAGCTCGAGCGTCATCCCCGCGCCGCAAGTCTCCGCCGGGTAGTTGGGATCCGGCGCGCAGGCCGGACCGTCGGCCGCGCGCGGCCAGCCGCCATCGTCGGCGTAGTGGAAATCGGCGATCTCGCGGCCGAGCGCATCAACCAAGACGATGCGCTCGCTCTTGTCGCTGAGCCTCCCGGCGTAGTCGCCGGCGACGGCGGCGCCGCCGTACAGGCTCGCCGCGCGGGCGGCATCGGGCACGACCAGGAGATAGCCGCCCGGCTCCAACACGAGGCCCGCCGCGAACTCGTATCCGATGCCGCTCTCGAACCGCCAGCCGCTCAGGTCGACCGGCGCCTGGCCGGAGTTGTGAAGCTCGATGAATTCGTCGCGGTCATCGCCGCTTTGAGGATGATAGTTGATCTCCGAGATGACGACCTGGCGCCGGGGCCGCGCGCCGTTCGCCGCGCCGGGCGTCGGATCCTGGAAATAACCCTTGCCCCCCGTCGGGTACCGGCCCCAACTTTCGCCCTCGATGAGGCGGTACTTGAGCCGCCCCGCGAGCCGGAGCTCCGATCCCTGGGTCAGCATGAGGGTGCCGGCCTGCGGCAGCGACCCCAGGGTGAAAACCGCGAATTCGCCGCCGCCGATGCGCCCCGAGAGCGGCGTCAGGTCGCGGATGTCCGCGCCGAGCGCAAACCCATCGAGGACGATCTCCTCGCCGGACTCGTTCCGGAGCTCCGCCCAGGCTCCGCCGCCGGCGGCCGCTCCGATCTCGTTGAGGGCGAGCGCCGGGCGCGGCGGAGCGGCGCTCGCCGGGATGCCCGCCAGCGCCGCATCGATGACGAAGGTGCTGCTCCCGGAGGTCTGGTTGGCGGCGACGATCGCGAGCACGTTCCTGCCCGCCCGCAGGGCATCCGGGGAAGCGCGCCAGGAGCACGGCGTCTGCGATTTATGCGCCCCCGAGGCGACCGCGGTGTGCGCCGGAACGTCCGTCCCCGCCATGAGCACCCGCGCGATCTGGCGCCCGTTCAGGTAGGCGGCGAATCCGTCGTCGAAGTCCGCGAGCAGCTCGAGCCCCTCGAACGCCGCCGGATCGGCGATGTCGAAGGCCGCCCGGGCGAAGACCGTCGTGTACCCATCGCGCATGTCGGCCAGGGTCGTCAGCGTGTAGACGCCGCTGCCGTAGCCGATAGGGACTTCCCCGTCTTCCCACTGTCCGTCGTCGTAGTCAGGCTCGATCCACTCGCCGCGGGCGCCGGGAGGCGCCAACCGGCCGCGCCAGAACCGCCACGGCGCGTTGCGGGCGATCAGCGCCGTGCCGCCCACCGCCGTCGAGTTAGGCCTGCCGGGCGTGCCGCCCGCCACCAGGCTCGCGGCCCAGTTGGCGGGGTCGTCGTTGTCCGCATTCGCATCGCGCAGCTCGAGCGTCGCGCCGCCGCCGTCCGCCCCATCGGGCCAGGGCCGCGCGTCGCTGTAGAAAACCGCGGCGACCGCGGCACCGCGGGAGTTGCACAGCGTGATGCGCTCGCCCCCCTTGGCGAGGCGCAATCGGAACTCGCCGAGCCAGGGGACATCGGGCCAGACCGCCGCGCAGGCCGCGCGGTTGCGGCACAGGGCGAGGAAGCCGCCGCCCGGGAGCACCGTCCCGGCGGGGAACGTGAACTCGATGCCGCGCGCGAAGGACCAGCCGCTCAGGTCGACCGCCTGCGCATCCCGATTGTGAAGCTCCAGCCACGCCAGTTCGGCCGGCGCGAATCCCGCGCCGTGGACGGCATGGTAGTTGATTTCGTTGATGACGACGCCGAAGTCGCCGCCCGCCGCGCGCCCGAGCATCAGGCAAACCGCTACGCCGGCCAAGACGTTCCGTGCGCCCACACCCAGATCCTCGCTGATTGAGCCGCAGAGGACAATTGTATCGCCCCGGAACCGTGGCAGCCACGTCGCGGCGCGGCGCCTCACTTCTTGAGGAAGGTTCCGATGAGACGCTTGAACCGCTCGCCGTCGGCGCCGGTGCCGACGATCGAGCCGTAGTGCATCGGCACGCCTTCCTTGGCGCCGATGACCTTGACCGCCACGGCGGCATCCTCGGCGTTCATGGTGAAGGTGCCGCCCACCGGCACCACGGCGACATCGGCGCGCAGCCCCTTCATCTCCGGGATCAGATCGGTGTCGCCGGCGAAGTAGATCGTCTTCCCGCCGACCTCCACCAGAAACCCGAGGCCGCCGGCCTCGCGGGGATGGAAGGGCTTGTCGGTGTTGTACGCGGGCACCGCCGTGATCTTCACCTTGTCGATCTGGACCTGCCCGCCCGCCTGCAGGATGTGCACGTGGTTCGTCACGCGCCGGAGGACTCCCTGCGTCTGCGGCGGTCCGACCAAGTGCGTGCGCTTGGTGGCCACCTTGCGCAGATCCTCCAGGGAGCAGTGATCGAAATGCTCGTGCGAGACGCAGACGATGTCCGCCTTCGCGCGCTCCTTGATGTCGTAGGGATCGAAGTAAATGATCGTGTCGTCGGCATCGATCCTCACCGTCGCGTGTCCGAGCCAGCGGATCATGGCATGACCTCCCCGGCACGGGCGGCCCCGGCGCCGCGCCGTCCGGACCCGCCCCCGCGCCGGGCTCTATGGTACCGCATCCGGCCGCCGGCGGTCACACCCGAACGGGCCGCGGCCCCGCGCGTTCGTCCGGCCTTGATCCCCCTCCGATCACGACTTACACTTGGCGTTCGCTGAAGGTGCGGCGCGGAGCCCGAAAGTCTCCCCACGCGGGCGCGGAGACATGCGGCGCGCGCGGCCGCACGGCACAAGGAGGCACCATGCGCTTGGCACTCCCGGCGTCCGGCCTCGTCCTGGCGTTGGCCGCGGGTTGTATCACGTCCGATGTCACGGGACGACGGCAGCTTATGCTCGTCTCCCAGGATGAGGAAATCGAACTCGGGGCCCAGGCGTGGCGGGAGACCCTCGCCGGCGCCAAGGTCGTCGCCTCCGGGGCGGCCGCCGAACGCGTGCGGCGCGTGGGCGGCGCGATCGCCGCCGTGACGGGGAAGAACTACCAGTGGGAATTCACCCTAGTGGACGACCCCCAGACCGTGAACGCGTTCTGCCTGCCGGGCGGCAAGGTGGCCGTTTACAGCGGTATTCTCTCCCTGATGCGCAACGATGACGAACTCGCCGTCGTGATCGGCCACGAGATCGCTCACGCCACCTGCCGCCACGGCGGCGAACGCATCAGCCAGAACGTCCTTGTCAACATGGGACTTCAGGTGGCGGACCTGCTCGTCGCCAACCGCAGCGAGCAGGTACGCGCCTTGACCAACGGCGCCCTCGGCATGGGAGCCTCGCTCGGCGTGCTCCTGCCCTACAGCCGCGAGCACGAATACGAGGCCGACGAGCATGGGCTGAGGTACATGCACAAGGCGGGTTACGACCCGCACGCGGCCGAGGCCTTCTGGGGCACCATGCTGAAACTGAGCGAGGGCAAGGAGCCGCCGGAGTTCACATCGACGCATCCTGCGACGGCCAACCGGATTGAGCGCATGCGGGCGCTCGCCATGGAGCTCAAGAAACAATGACCCTGGACAAATTCTTCAATCCTTCCTCGGTGGCGGTGATCGGCGCCAGCCGCCAAAAGGGGAAAGTCGGCTTCGACATCCTCGCCAACTTGGTCGCCGCGGGCTTCGAGGGCGCCATCTACCCGGTCAACCCCAAGGCCGATGAAGTGCTCGGGCTGAAGTGCTACCCCGACATCGCCTCGCTTCCCAAGGCGCCCGATCTGGCCGTGATCGTTCTCCCGGCGCCGCTGGTGCCCGAGGCGATCGGCGCCCTCGGCGACAAAGGCACCCAGGCCGCCGTGGTCATCTCCGCCGGCTTCAAGGAAACCGGCCCGGCGGGCTTGGCGCTCGAGGAGCAGACCGTCGGCCGCGCCCGCGCCGCGGGCGTGCGCTTCCTCGGTCCCAACTGCCTCGGCGTCGCGAGCACGTCCGCCAAGCTCAACGCGAGCTTCGGCGCCATGCCGCTCCCGGGGTCCATCGGCCTCATTTCCCAATCGGGCGCCCTCATCACGGGCGTTTTGGACACGGCCGAGGCCCAGAAGATCGGCTTCTCCAGCGTCTTCAGCATCGGCAACAAGGCCGATATCGACGAGGAGGAGGTCATCAGCGCCCTGGCCAATCACGCCGGCACCAAGGTGATCGCCGGCTACCTGGAGAACATTATCCACGGCGAGAAGTTCATCCGCACGGCCGAACAGGTCGTGCCCCACAAGCCCTTGATCATCGTCAAGGCGGGCAGCACCAAGGCCGGCGCCCAGGCGGCATCCTCCCACACCGGATCCCTCGCCGGCACCGAGGCGGCCTACCAGTGCGCCTTCCGGCGCAGCGGAGTCATCCGCGCCAACTCCATCGAACACCTCTTCGACCTGGCGATGCTCTTCGCCGAGCAGCCCCTGCCCGCCGGCGACCGCTTCGCCGTCATCACCAACGCCGGCGGCCCCGGCATCATGGCCGCCGACGCCTGCGAGAGCCTGGGCCTGACCTTCGCCCGCCTCGCGCCCGAGACCGAAACCGCGCTCAAGGCCCTGCTGCCGCCCGCCGCGAACATTCACAACCCGATCGATGTGCTCGGCGACAGCCCCGCCGACCGCTACGCCCGGAGCCTCGCCATCGTGCTCGCGGATCCCGGCGTCGATATCGTGCTCGTGCTCCTGACCCCGCAGGCCATGACCGACGCCGTCGGCACGGCTCAGGCCATCGTGGACCAGGCGCGCGGCTGCGACAAGCCCGTCTTGGCCTGCTTCGTGGGCTACAGCAAGCTGGAGGACGGCGTCGCGGTGCTCAGGCGGCACGGCATCCCGGTCTACCGAGAGCCCGCCCGCGCGGTGGCCGCCGTCAAGGCCGCGTGCGACTACGTCGAGTTCTGCGCCCGCCCGCCCCGCGTCGTCCGCCGCTTCCCGATCAACCGCGGCCGCGTCGAGAAGATCATCCGGCGCCATCGCCGCATGGACCTGCGCCTCATCGGCGAACAGGACGCCAAGGACATCCTCCAGGCCTACGGCATCTACACGGCGGCGGGCGACGGGGCTCACACGACTCATGATGCCGTCAGGATCGCCAACCGTATCGGCTATCCCGTGGTCATGAAGATCGCCTCGCCGGACATCTCCCACAAGTCCGACGTGGGCGGCGTCAAGATCGGCCTCAGGAACGCCCAGGAGGTCGAGGATGCCTTCGAGCTCATGATGCTCAGGGTCCGGCAGCGCGCGCCCGAGGCGCGCCTGGACGGCGTCGTCGTCCAGGAGATGGTCGCCGGCGGCAAGGAAGTCATCGTCGGCATGACCCGCGACGCCCAGTTCGGGCCCCTGCTCATGTTCGGCCTGGGCGGCATCTACGTCGAGTTCATCAAGGACATCGCCTTCGAACTGGCCCCGCTCACCGACGAGGAGGCCACGAATCTCATCACCTCGACCAAGACTTACGCGCTGCTCCGCGGCGTGCGGGGCGAGGAGGCCACCGATGTCGAGCAGATCGCCGAGTGCCTCATGCGCATCTCTCAGCTCGTCATCGACTTCCCCGAAATCTCCGAATTGGATATCAATCCCCTCAAGGTGCGCCAGCTCGGCCAGGCGGCGGTCGCCATCGATGCCCGTATAGGACTGGCCCGCGCCGAGGAATGACCCGGGCGCCTGCGGGCGCCCGCTGCGAGGAGCATGACATCAATGGCAGTCTCTGTCCCGTGGAAAACCCGCTGGAAGGACAAGATCCAGGGAGCCGACGCGGCCGTCGCCCGCATCAACAGCGGCGACACCGTCTTCATCGGCACCGGCGCGGCCCAGCCCGAGACGCTCTGTCTGGAGCTGGCGGCCCGGGCCGGCCAGGTTCACGATGTGGAAATCTACCATCTCTTGACCCTGGGCGACGCGCCTTACATCGGCGAGGACAAGCGCAACAGCTTTCGCGTCAACGCTTTCTTCATCGCCCCCAACGCCCGGGACGCCGTGCAGAAGGGGCTGGCGGACTACACGCCGATTTTCCTGTCGGACATCCCCTCCGAGTTCTCCAGCGGCCGCATCGCGTTGGACGTCGCCCTGATTCAAACCAGCCCCCCCGACGAGAACGGCTTCATGACCTTCGGCGTCTCCGTCGATATCGTGAAGGCCGCCGCCGAGAACGCGCGCATCGTCATCGCCGAGGTCAACGATCAGATGCCCCGGGTCTTGGGCGACACGCTGATCCACGTCAACGAGGTGGACGCCCTGGTCCCCGTCTCCCGCCCGCTGCCCGAATACCGCATGCCGGAGCCTGATGATCGCATCCGCCGGATAGCGCGCCACCTGGCGGACCTGATCGAGGACGGCAGCACCGTGCAAATCGGCATCGGACGCATCCCCCAGGCCGTCGTGGAGCACCTGACTCAAAAGCGCAACCTGGGCATCCACACCGAGATGTTCACCGACAGCATCATGGGCCTCATTCAGAGCGGCGCCGTGACCTGCACCCAGAAGACGATCAACCGCGGCAAGGTCGTCGCGACCTTCTGCATGGGGACGCGCGAGCTGTACGAGTTCGTCGACGGCAACCCCTTCCTGGAGTTTTACCCCACCGAGTACGTCAACGACCCCTACGTGATCGCGCAGCACATGGACATGGTGTCGATCAACGTGGCGCTCGAAATCGACCTGACCGGCCAGGTCTGCGCCGACTCCCTCGGCCACAAGTTCTACTCGGGCTTCGGCGGCCAGGTGGACTTCACCCGCGGCGCCGCCAGGGCCAAGAACGGCAAGCCCATCATCGCCATGCCGTCCACCGCCAAGAGCGACACGATCTCGCGGATCGTGCCCCTGCTGTCCCCCGGCGCGGGCGTGACGATCACTCGCGCCGATGTCTATTACGTCGTCACCGAGTACGGCGTCGCGTATCTCCACGGCAAGAGCGTCCAGGAGCGCGCCTTGGCCCTCATCAACATCGCCCATCCCAAGTTTCGCCCGGATCTGCTCAAGGAGGCCAAACGCTTCCGCTACGTGCGCGAGGAGCAGGAGGAGATCGTCGCGAGCGAGTTCTTCGCCCAGGAGGGCCTCGAGCACCGCGCGACGCTCCACGACGGCACCGAGATCCTCTTCCGCCCGATCAAGCCGACGGACGACCGCGCCCTCAGGGACATGCTCTACTCGCTCTCGCCGGAAAGCATCTACTACCGCTTCTTCCAGCCGCTCAAGCAGTTTTCCTTCGCCTACCGGCAGAAGCTCGTCAACGTCAACTTCAGGGATGAACTGCCCATCGTCGGCTGCGTGGCGCGCCCGGGCGGCGAGGAGATCGTCGCCGCCGGGCGCTACATCCGCGAGCCGGGGCGCAACACCGCCGAGGTGGCGTTCCTGGTCCAGGACGAGTGGCAGAACAAGGGCATGGGCTCGCATCTCCTCCGGTTCCTCGCGCGCTGCGCGCGCAAGAGCGGCATCACCCAGTTCCGCGCCAGCGTGCTAAGGAACAACAAGGCCATGCTCAACGTCTTTCACTCCAGCGGCTACCACGTCTACATCAAGCTGGACGAGGACGTCTACAACCTGACCATAGACCTCGGCAAGTGAGGCGGATCGCGCGCGCGGCGCGCGCGCGGCGTTCACGGGAGGGTGATGCGTGAAGCGAGGGGCGTTCGTCTACCTGTCCGAGGCCGGCGCGTTCAGCTACGGCCCCGATCACCCCTTCGACCCGCACCGCGCGGTGCGGACCTACGAGCTGTGCGACCGCTACAGCCTTCTCGAACCCGAGGACGTCGTCGTGCTGCCGCCGGCGCCGGTGGGCGAGGCGGATCTGGCCCTCGCTCACACGCCGGCGTATCTCGACGCGCTGCGCCGGGCCGACGAGGGCGTCGCGCCCGAGGATGCGGCCGACTGGGGGCTCGGAACGTCCGACTGCCCCGTTTTCCGCGGCGTCTACCGGCATGCCGTCCTGGCCGCGGGGGCGACCATCGCCGCGTTCGAAGCGGTCGTCGGCGGCGCCGCGCGCTGCGCCTTCAATCCCTCGGGCGGGTTCCACCACGCTTTCGCCGATCGCGCCGAGGGCTTCTGCTACATCAACGACCTGGTCATCGTGCTGGCCAAGCTCAAGCAGGCCGGCAAGCGTCCCGTGTTCGTGGACATCGACGCGCATCAACCCAACGGCGTCATCGCCCCGTTCTACGCCGACCCCGGCGTCCTCTGCATCACGCTCCACGAGTCGCCCCGGACGCTCTACCCTTTCAAGGGCTGGTGCGAGGAATTCGGCGAGGGCGAGGGCCGCGGCTACACCCTCAATCTGCCCCTGGAGCCCGGCGCCGATGACGAGGTCTTCACCCGCCTCTTCCGCCGCATCGTCCCCGCCGCCCTGGATCGCTTCCGGCCGGACTGCATCGTTCTGGAGGCCGGCATGGACATGCTCAAGACCGATCCGCTCGCCCACCTCGGCCTCTCGTCGAACGCGCTGGTCGGCGCCGTGCGGCTGCTGGCGAACCGCGGGCTCCCCGTGATCGCCACCGGCGGGGGCGGCTACGACATCCGCAACACGGTGCGGGGCTGGACCCGCGTCTGGGCGACCCTCATCGGGCGCGAGCCCGTCGATGTCTTCGCCGGCGTCGTGGGCGGCATGATGTTCGGCCCCGAAACCGAGGCCGGCTCCCTCGTCGACCCGCCGGTCATCGCCGACGGCGAAGGCAAGCGCCTGGCCGCGGAGGAGGCCGAGCGCGTGGGAGCTTTCATCGAGAAGGAAGTGCTGCCGCTGATCCAGGGGCCGCGCGGCGCCGCTCAGTAGGAAGTTCCGGCCGCGGAAAAGGCCCGACCTAGGACCGCAGCCGCCACCATCGCAACCGCAGCGCGTTTCCGATCACGACCAGGTCGGAACACCCCATCGCGGCCGCGCAGAGAATCGGGCTCATGAATCCCAGCGCGGCCAGCGGCACGCCCACCGCGTTGTAGAAAAACGCCCAGAACAGGTTCTGCTTGATCGTCCGCAGCGTCGCCCGCGCCAGGCCCAGCGCCTCGGGCACCGCCTCGATCTCCGATTTCAACAGGACGATGTCCGCCGCCTCGCGCGCAATGTCGCTGGCGCGGCTCACCGCAAAGCCCAGGTCGGCCTGCTCCAGGGCCGGGGCGTCGTTGATGCCGTCGCCGACGAAGGCGACGCGCTCGCCCTGCCGCTGAAGCCTCAGGACGAACTCGGCCTTCTGCTCGGGCCGCACCTCGGCGAACACGTTGTCCGGCGCAATGCCGACCTCGCCGGCCACCGCCCGCGCCGTGCGAGGATTGTCACCAGTCAACAAGAACGTTTTCAGCCCTTGCGCCCGCAGCCGCCGGACGACCTCCACGGCGCCCGGCTTCAAGAAATCCCGCAAGGCGAAAATTCCCAGCAAGGCGCTTCCCCGCGCCAACCCCACCAGCATCGCCCCGTGCAGCCTCCAGGCCGCCACGGTCTCGTCTTCCTCCGGGACATTCACCCCGCCGGCCCGCAGCCACGGCAAGGAACCCAGCCGGACCTCGTCGGAGCCGAGTCGAGCCTGCACTCCGGATCCGGGGATTTCCCGCCAGTCCGTCACTTCGATGTTTCCGCCGGAAAAGCGCGCCAGGACCCGGCTGACGGGATGGGCGGACGGCCCGGCCAAGGCTCCGGCAAGCTGGCGCGCCCGCTCGAGCGACGGTTGCGAGCCTTCCGGCGTCCACGGCCCCGTGACCGCGAGTTCTCCCGTCGTCAAGGTTCCGGTCTTGTCGAGGACGATCGCCGTGACGTTGCCCGCCTTCTCCAAGGCCACCCCATCGCGAATCAGGATTCCCCTTTGCGCCGCCGCGTTGGCGCCGGCCATGATCGCGGCGGGGGTTGCCAGCCCCATGGCGCACGGACAGGCGATGATGAGCACCGCCGCCGCCACAATGAACGCCGCCGCGACGCCCGCCGTCGCCTGGGCCGGCCATAGCCATTGGCCCAACCACGCCTGCGTCGCTCGGGCCGATTCGGGCGCGAGGCCCCACCACAGCCCGGCGCCGACGGCGACCGCCACCACCACGGGCACGAAGACATTGCTCACCCGGTCGGCCAGGCGCTGAATGTCGGCCCGGCTGGTCTGCGCGCGCTGCACGGCGGCGATGATGTGGGCCAGCGCGGTGGCTTCTCCCGTGGCCGTCACCCGCACGACCAAGCGGCCGTTCAGATTCACCGTTCCGGCGTAGAGCTTCGACCCGGCCGCCTTGTCCACCGGCGCGGCCTCGCCCGTGAGCATCGCCTCGTTCACCGCGGAGTGCCCCTCCACCGCCACGCCGTCGGTGGGCAGCCGGTCGCCGGGACGCAGCGCGATCAGATCGCCGCTCCGCAATGCGCCCGCCGGGACCTCGACCTCGCGTTCGCCCCGGTGGTCGCGTTCCAGCCGCCGCGCGGTTTCCGGCGCCAGTTCGAGCAGCGCCTTCAAGGCGCCTGACGCATGGGCCGCGACGCGGGTTTCAAGCCAGTGGCCGACGCTGATGACGGTGATGATGGCGGCGGCTTCCATGAAATACACGTGCCCGCCGGCGCCGCTGAAAAGCACCCAAGCGCTGTAGCCGAAGGCCGTCGTGGAGCCTAGGGCGACCAGCGTGTCCATGTTGGAGCCGCCGACCTTGAGCTGCCGCCAGGCTCCGGCGTAGAACTTCGCGCCGGCCAAAACCTGGACCACGCCCGCCAGGGCGAAGGCCAGCCACTGGAACCACCGCTCCGCTCCGAGGCCGAGAATCCATTCGCCGGCCATCAACACGCCGGTGACCAGCACGCCCAACCAAAGATTCAAATGCCACCGCGCCGGCGCCGAGCCGCCGCCCTCGCGGGCGGCGGCCGCCACCGTTCGGGCCTCGTAACCCGCCTGTTTCACCGCGGCGAGAACCGCGGCGACATCGGCGGGCGCGCCCGCGGTCCACCGAACCGTGGCGCGTCCGGCCTCGAGCATCACCGAGGCGCTCTGAACCCCCGGCACTTTCTGAATCGCGTCGGTGACGTGGCGAGCGCAGTTGCCGCAGTTCATCCCGGTCACCAAAAGCTCGGTGGCGGCGGCCGCCGGGGCGGCGTTCGCTGAGGTAGGAACCGGGGGACCCATACTCATGTCATTGCACGTCCGCGGGGACCACGCTTGGGAAGGCCTGCTTTCGCCGCACCTGCGCGTCGCCGGCGCCGGCAGGGGCGTCCGCCGACGGCCGATTTTATTCTGGGCTTTGTCCTCCCCCGCGTCAAGGCAGGCCGGGCGCGGCGCAGGCCCCGGCGCGAGATGGAACGCGCCGCCGCTCCTGCCGCCCCTCACAACGCGATCGTCCACGCGTCCGGAATCCGCGCCCGCGCGATGTACGCGGCCAGATCGAACACCCTCGCCGCGCGTCTGAGAATCCCGGCGTCGCTCGTGGCGCACACCGCCCGCGGGTCCTCCTTCAGCCGAGCGGCGATGGCGCCGTCCGGGGACGGGACGACCGCGACCTCCGCCGCCGGCACCACCTCGCGCACGCGGCGGGCGAGGAGCCCGCTCAGAGGCAGCGGCCGGTCCAGGTAGCAGCGCGCCTCCCCGAGGGCGAGGGACGCCAGCGCGTCGCGCAGAAGAAGCAGCGCCTCTTCCGTGCGCGCGCTCTTGCGGTACGAACCGTGCCGCTCGGCAAGGTCGCGCAGGAAACCGTCGTCGCTCCGGATAAGGACCCCGCGCGCCAGCGCCGTCTCGACGGTAATGAGCACGTTGTGGCCGTCGATGAGCAACGCGGCGCCGCGCAGGGCGGAGGCTTCCACGGCGGCCCGGCGGACGGCTTCGGCGAGGTCGGGCGCGCAGACGCCGCGCAGCAGGCATTGCCGCTGCCGCTTCGCGAGCTGGAAACGATTGCCGACGAGGGCAAGGGCGCCCGGAAGCGCGTAGCCCCGCCCGAGGAGCCAGCGCAGGTCGCCGGCCGCGGCGCGCAGCACCGCCTCTTTCTCCTCCGCGAAGAGCGCGCGATCCTTCGGATGCGGTCCGTGCACGGCCGCCACCTCCTTGCGCCGCCGCCGCGGCGGCCGCTATCATACGCGCTGTCGACCCCATCGTGAAAGCCCATTGGACGCCGGGGAGGTTCGCGTGCGTGTCCTTGTCATCGGCGGCGGCGGCCGCGAGCATGCGCTCGTCTGGAAAATCCGTCAGAGCCCGCGCGTCACCCGCGTGGCGTGCGCGCCGGGCAACGCCGGCATCGCCCGCGAGGCCGAGTGCGTCCCGATTCGCGCGGACGCCGTGGACGCGCTGTGCCACTACGCCGCGCGGGAGCGCTTCGACCTGACGGTCGTCGGGCCCGAGGCGCCCCTGGTGGCCGGCATCGTCGATACGTTTCGCGCCCGCGGATTGCGCATCTTCGGCCCCACGGCGGCCGCCGCCAGCCTGGAGGGCAGCAAGGCGTGGTGCCACGCCTTCTTGGAGCGCCACGGCATCCCCTGCGCGGCCTCCCGCACGGTGCGCGACGCGGACGCCGCGCGGGACGCGGTGCGCCTTTTCGGCATCCCCGTCGTCATCAAGGCCAGCGGCCTGGCCGCCGGCAAGGGCGCCATCGTCTGCCGCACGGACGCCGACGTCGACGCGGCCTTGGAGCGCATGTTCGCGCAGCGGGAGTTCGGCGCCGCGGCCGACGAAGTCGTCGTCGAGGAGTTCATGGACGGCGAGGAAGCGAGCTGCCTGGCCCTCGCCGACGGCGCGGCCTTCGCGCCGCTCCCCAGCAGCCAGGATCACAAGCGCCTCCGCGACGGCGATCAGGGGCCCAACACGGGCGGCATGGGCGCATACGCGCCCGCGCCGATTCTCGATGCGCCCATGCAGGCCCGCGTCGATGCCGAGATCCTCGGACCGGTCATCTCGGGCATGGCCGCCGAGGGCGCGCCCTACACCGGAATCCTGTACGCGGGCCTGATGATCGACGCCCGCGGGCCGCGGGTTGTCGAGTTCAACTGCCGCTTCGGCGACCCGGAGACCCAGGCCGTCCTGCCCCTCCTGGCGAGCGATTTGGTCGAGCACATGCTGGCGGCGACCGAGGGGCGCCTGGCGGCGGAGCGCGTCCGCGCCGCGCCCGGAGCGGCCGTCTGCGTCGTGGCCGCCTCGGGCGGATATCCCGATGCGTACCGTACCGGCGCGCGCATCAGGGGCCTCGACGACGTGCCCGCCGGCGTGCTCGTCTTTCACGCCGGCACCGCCGAGCGCGACGGCGCCGTCGTGACCTCGGGCGGCCGCGTGCTCGGCGTCACCGCCGCGGGACCCGACATCCGCGCGGCGACGGACCGAGCCTACGCGGGCCTGGCCGCCATCTCCTTCGAGGGCATGCACTATCGCACCGATATCGCCGCGCGGGCCTTGGCGCGGCGGCGCTGAACGGGGCGTTGCGACTTTCTTTCGTTTGCCTCTGGACAAACGTCTTCTTTTTGGACAAGATAGGCGCCGGCCGGCGGGGAGCAACGCCCCTGTCCGCATGCAGAGAAGTGAATAGAAAAATGAAGAGAAAGACCGAACCGGCTCCGCGGAGGGAGATGCCGCGGGCCCTCCTCTCCTTTCTGAACGAGGTGGCGGAAAAGACGCCCTGTCCGCTGTCGCTGGACGACATCGCGGCGCTGTCCCGGGCGCACCTCGGGTGCGAAGTGGATCGCGCGCTGCTTGAGCGCGGCGTGGCGCGATCGGCCCGCTTCGCGCGCACGCGCAAGAATCTCTTCGCGACCCGCGAGGTGCTCTTCGCGGGGGCGCGCTTGCGCATCCAGCCCGATCCCTGGGAAATCAGCCGCGGCATCCTCGTGCCGGGGCATCGCTTTCTGCCCCTCTGGTGGGGCGCCGATGCCCGGCGCGCGGCGCTCGAGCTCCCCGACGGGACGACGGCGCCGGCGGTGACGCTCCGGTTGTCCTTCGAGCGGGCGCTCTCCTTCCATTACCTGCTGGGCTACTCCTGGATCGCGGGGATGGCCCAGAACGGCACCCGCGAGATCGTGCGCGAGGAGGGGGCGTTCACCGCCTTCAACCTGCGCGGGTTCTACGACTCGACGGGCTTCCGCCCCGGCGATTTCCTGCTGCTCGAGATCGCCCAGCCCTGGGAGCGCCGCGCCGCCGTGCGCCGCGAGCGGCGCGAAGAAGTCCTCATGGGCCTCGACAAGGTCCGCGCGGCCGACCTGGCCCTCGAGCGCGCCATCCATTCCATTGTCGACGCGCCCCACGTGCTCTGGTCGATCCCCGAACAGATCTTCCACGCCTATGCCTGCGCGCCGGCCTCGATCCGCCGCACGCCGGGAAGCCCGCTGGAGGACTTCATTCGCCGCACCCGCTCCCTCTGCCTCCAGGAGGTGGGCCACGAGCTGGCGGTGTTCCCGCGGGGCACGACGCCCTTCCAGCTCGCCCTGCGCCGCAGCCGGAGCGAACCCATGGAGCGCGATCCCTTCGGCGACCCGGTCGACGATCTGCTGCGCCACCTCGGCATCAACCTGCGGAGCGGTTCGGTGCGCGGTCTGCTCAAGCTCGGCGCCTCCGAGGGCCGCACGCTCGCCGAGATCACCGGACGCATCATCCCCTGGAAGACGATCGCGCGGCGCGGCCGCGCCGAGGCCCGGGCCTTGCGCGCCGAACTGCGCAAGCTCTGGAGCGCCGCCGTGCGCGCGCAGCGCGCCTGTCCGCTCGCCCCGGACATCGCGCTCCTTTTCCGCCGCGCCTCGACGCTGAAAGCCACCGTGCGCGGCATCCTCCGCAAGCTCGAGCTCCTGCAGATCGACGCGCAGCAGCTTCCCTCCCGGCCCCTCATGCGGGTGGTGGAAATCGACGAGCTGGCGGATTTCATCCTCCAGCTCGACGACGACGCCGGCGGTAACGTGGGGACCCTCGCGGAATTGGACGATCTGCTTTCGGACCTGGAACAGAACCTCCTGCTCCTCCAGGAAGAGATCCTTCGGGAAGCGGTGGTATAGCGAAACCGCCCGAAAGGCGTGAAACTTTCCGCGGGCGTCCGGGTATCCTCCATCGTCCGCGGCAGGCGCCAAGGCCCGCCGCGCGGCGGAACTACAGATCCAGGAGGAACCATGCGAAAATTAGCCGCTCTCGTGCTTCTGTGCGGACTCGCGCTGAACGCAGCCGTGCCCCTCCACCAACCCCTCGCGGAGTTGGTTCCCGACGGAGCCATCTTCGCCGTGGGCCTGGTCGATGCCGCGGCCGGCTGGGACCGCCTCTGCGGGACGCCCCTGGCCGATGCCGTCTGGAAAGGCCCGCTCAAGCGCCACCTCGCGGATACCGGCAAGCTCGCCAAAATTCGCGCGTTCGTGGCCAAGGTCGAGGACTACCTGGGCCTGGCCATCGGCCCGACGCTCAGACAGCTTGCGGGCGGCGAGGCCATTCTCGCCGCCTACCCGGGCGACACGCCCGACAAAGCGAAGGTCGGCCTCTTCCTGCGCGGCCTGCCCGGCGTCGATGCCGCGAGCGTTCTTGACGGCCTGGTGACCCGTCTCGTCAACGCGGGCGAACTGCACCCCCTGGACGCGGTCCCGCTCTACGACGAGGCGCTGTTCAAGCGCTTCCGCAACAAGGATGGCGAGGAGTTCGGCATCCTCACTTACGGGAACCACACGCTCATCGCCAACGCGACGGAGATCGCCTCCGGCGCCGGCGACCTCGCCGCGGGCGTGCGAAGCGACTCGCTTTACTGGAATCCGCGGGCGCGCGCGGCCTGCGAGCCCCTCCTGGCCCACTCGCAGCTCGTCGCCTTTTTCGATGTGCCGCGTTTTCTGGAGGCCGCGCGCCCGCCGTTGGACCAACATTTCGCGCAGGCGCCTTTCATCACCGCGACGATAAAGGCCGTCAAGGGCGTCGCCCTCGGCGTCGGCCTGCGCGGCGACGGCCTGAGCAGCCGCCTGCGCATCGCGGTCGACGAGGCCGCGCTGCCCGACTTCGTGCGCGCCTACCTCGCCGCGCCCGCCGGTTTCAGCGCCTTTGCGCAGAACCTGCCGCGCAACGGGATCATCGCCGGCCTGCTGGCCCATTTCGATCTGGGCGCCGTCGTCAACGGCTTCATAGACCTCCTTCCGGCCGAGGCCAAGGCGGACCTCGATCGGCGCCTCGCGGGGGTTGACACTTTCATCCTGGGGGGCCGCTCGCTGACGCGCGACCTGCTGCCGGCCCTCGGTCCGGACTTTGCGCTGCTGGTCACTGACTTGGACCCCTCGGACCGCATGCCCGCCGATCTGACGCTGCTGGTGAAGATCAACAATCCGACCGGGCGGGACATGCTCGCTTCGCTGGCGCGCAGCCTTTACGGCTTGACGACGCAGTTCGCGCCCGACCCCCGGGAGGTCGCCAAGCACAGCCTCAAGGAGGAAGGCGACACGCTGATCCTCTCCAGCGCGCAGAACGATTTCACGCCCTGCGCCATCGTCGGGCCGTCGGCGCTGATCGTCGGCGTCTCGCGCGCGGTCGCCATGCAGATCAAGGAGTGGCTCGCGAAGCCGCCGGCCGAAAACCTCGGCGCCGACCTGCCGCCCTTCAAGACCGCCATCCTGGGGGCCGACCTCGAGCGTCTCGGCGCCTGGTCGTCCCTTCACAAGGCGGTGATCGCCGCGGAGATCGTCAAGAAGAAAGGCATCGCGCCCAAGGCGGCCGAGGCGGAAGCCGCGACGCTCGGAGCCTTCCTGGCACAGTTTCGGGTGCTGGCGGTCACGGGCCGCGTCGAGCCGGGAGCCTTCGAGGTGGTCGGCGAGGTGCTGATGCAGTGAGTTCGAAAGCGGACCGCGGGCCTAGGCGGAACCCGAACGGCGTCCTCGCCACCATCACAGCACAAAGCCCTATCCACCGCCGCAGGCCCGCGGCCCGCTTTCACGCCGGAGCGCCAGCCCCGCCCGAAAAATGCGCATGAAATCCCGGTACTTCCGGAAGTGCGTCACGTAGATCGCGGGATCGTAGCGCACCGCGATGGGGACCTCGACGATCGGAATGCCGCGGCGCGCCGCGGCCGCGAGCACCACGAACTCGTACTCGAAGCGGCTGGGCGCGCAAGCGAGATCCAAAACCTCGGCCACAGGGTAGGAACGGAACCCGCTCTGAGAATCGCACACGCGCGCGCCGCTCAGGAGCCGCAGGTAGAGGTTGCTCAAGGCGAAGCCCGCACGGTTGGCCCGGGGCGCGCCCGCCGCCTTCATGTCCCGGACCCCCACGACGAGCGCCCGCGGCTCCGACGCCGCGGCGGCGAGGAACTTCGGGATCTCCGCCGGATCGTGCTGCAGATCGCTGTCGATGGTGACGGCCCGCGCCCAGCCGCGTCCGGCCGCGGCCCGGAAGCCCGCCTGCAGCGCGAAGCCCTTGCCGCGATTCACGGCGAAATCGATGACGTCGATCCCGGGGAACTCCGCCAGCACTCCGCGCGTGTCGTCGGTCGCCCCATCGATGACGACGATGATCGGCCGCCCGTGCACGGCGGCTCCGCGCACGACCTCCGCAAGCGTCCGCGCGTTATTGTACGTCGGAATGACGATGCACGTTTCCGCCACGCACACCCTCGACCATGAAAACGCACGCGTTGCCCGCCAGCCCCATCAAGGCGCCGAACGTCCCTAGAAGGTATCCCCACGGCATGCCGCCGTCCCGATACACGGCCCAGGCCAGGGCCGGCCCGAGCATCGCGTGGGGGATATAACCGATGATCGACACCGCCGCGAGCCGGCGGGCGGGCCGGATAAACCGCACGGCTCCGGCCACCAGGAGCAACAGGACGATCGGTGCGACGATGGCGGCCCGCTGCACCGGCTCCGGCACCCAAGTGTCGCGCCAGACGCGCAGCGCGACACCCAACCCCGCGACCACGCCGCCGCCGGCCATGTGGCACGCGAGCTGCCCCCACACCGCGGCGCGCCGACGCTCCGGCCACCAGGCGCCCGCCGCGGCGACGAGGGCCCAGACGTAGGGATACGCCATCGCCAGCGCGACGCCGATGGAGAACGCGACCTCGGCCTTGTCGCCGGCGGAGAAATCGCTTTCCACCGTCCAGGCCATGAACTGCCGGACGGGCGCGCGGTGATCGTCCCACGGAACGAAGAACGAAGCCGCAAGCGCAAGCCCTCCCGCCGCGGCGACGGCCCGCAGCGCCCCGGTCATCCGCTCGTTCCTCGCGGGTAATAGAAGATGCCCACGACGTTGCCCACCTGGCGCTGCGCGGCGCCTTCGGCGCTTCCGCCGTGCGTGACCATGCGGCCGGCCACATAGAGTGTCGCCGAAGCGCCGCCGTCGAGGTTCATCGCATCGTACGCCCCCAGCAGGATCATGAGCTGGGCGAGATCCGGCACCGTGACCCCGTCGCTCTCCCGGGTGCGCCCCTCGACGATGAGCAGGACGAGCAGCGTTCGGCTCTGGTTGCAGCCGATCGCGGCGCGCGGGTGGCGCTGCTGGTTGAGCACCGCGGCCTGGGATTGCGGAAACTTCTCCTCCTTGGTCTCGACGCTCGGCTTTCCCGCGCGCACCAGGCGCGGGCCGCCGCCGATCGCCTCCACCGCCGGCGGCGCGAGCTCGGCCTTGATCTCGACCCGGCTCTTGATGCCGAGGCGCCGGAAGGCCTCGATGTTGCGGTTGTCGCAGGTCAGAACGAAGCCTTGGCTCGGAATGGGCGTGGCAATGCCGGCGCTCTTGATCTCCTCGACGGCGCCCTTGATCGTCGCGCCCAGTTCGAGCGTCCCGGCGCTCAGCGTGAACACCAGGCCGCCGGGAAGCTCGGGCGCCGCCGGCCCCCACGCCGGAGTGTACAGAAAAAGCCCATCCTCGTCCCCGGCGCGCGGCCGGTTCACCGCGGCAATCGGCTTGACCAGCCCGCCTTGGAACTTGGCGCCGATCTTGAGAACGGGCGCGCCGATGAGCGGACGGCCCTGCGCATCCACCATGAAAGCCGATCGACCCGCCGGCGAGAAAAGCAGTTCGCCGGCGCGGACATGCACGCCCCAAGGCAGCCCGTTCGCCGCGTCACGCTCGAAGAAATCGCCGTTGATCGCCACCAGCAGCGGCCGGCGCTGTTTGATCAGCCCGTCGGCGATCTGCGCCACGGTCTGCCGGCCATCGGCCTTGACGGCCTCGATCCCGATGGCGGAGCCGTCGCGGCGCTTGCGCAGATCGACCTTGACCACGTGGAAAACCAGCGGCGGGGTATCCTCCTCGACCCGCGCGTAGGCGACGCCAGGCGCAATCACTTCGTAGACGGGCGCTTTGAGCTTCACGGCGCCGAAGGCGGCCGGCGCGAGGGCGAGCGCCGCGAGGGCGGCGCGCCGAGGGGCGTGGTTCCGCATCATCGAGCTGGCTCTATCGGCACATGAGGTTGTCGGGCGTAGGGTCGGGCCCCGGGCGCGGAAACGGCGGCGGCGGCGGCGGCCCGGCTCCGAACAGATACTCGAGCACGTAGATGGGATCGGCGACGTCGACGGCGCCGTCATCGTTGGCATCGGCCGCGCCGGCGCAGGCGATCTGCGCGAGGCCGAAGACGTAGTACAGGATCTTGACGGCATCGGAAAGATTCACGCGGCCGTCGCCGTTGGCGTCGCCGCGGAGAAACAGCGGCGCCGTGAAATACCCCGCGGCGACGAAGGTCACCTTGGAAAAGCCCGCGGCGGGCTTGAAATCGAGCCGCTTCGCGAAGCTCCGCCCGCCGGCGTTCCCCAGCAGCGACACGCACGCGAACTGCTCGGCGTCCAGCGACCAGTTCGCCGCGAAGATATCGGGGCGGCCGTCGGCATCCGCATCCGCGACGGCGACCGCGTTGGGCCGCGGGCCGGTGTAATACAACTCCGCCGGCGTGAACCGCCCATCGCCGAGGCCGAAAAGCACGGCCACCACCTCGCTTCCGCGGCCGCAAGCCACGACCAGGTCGTCCCTGCCGTCCCCGTCGAGATCCCGCGCCACCGCGTGGCGCGGCTGCGCGACCACGGGGTGCGATCCGGCGAACCGGAACGCGCCGCCGCCGGCGTTGATGTAGCTGGACACCGTGCTCGAGTCGCAGTTGACGACCGCGACATCGGGGAGCGCATCGCCGTTGAAGCGCCCCACCGCCAGCGATTTGGGGTTCCGCTCCGTCGCGTACCGGCCGGACTCGACGAAGCCGCCCGCGCCGTCCCCGAGGAGCACGACCAGGTCCTCGCTGTCCGCGTTCACGACGAGGAGGTCGGCGACACCGTTCGCATCGACGTCGGCGCACTCCACGGCGTAGGTCCCGCTGCCCGGAGCCAGGACCGCCATCTGCGTGAAGGTCCCCCCGCCTTGGTTCTCCAGGAGGACCAGGGAGCCGTTCGCCTCGGGATTGGCGACGGCGAGATCCAGATCCCCGTCCGAATCGAAGTCCCCCGCCGCGGCGGCGTAGGGCGTCCCGCCGCCGAAGTAGTTGAAGGGCCCATCGAAGGCGCCGCCCTTGTTGAGGAACACCGACACCGAGGGCCCGAGCCGGTTCGAGGAAACGAGGTCGGGCAGCCCGTCGCCGTTCAAGTCGGCGACGCAGATGTGCCAGGGTTCGACCCGCGTGCCGATGAAGTGAAACACTCCGCCGGCGTAATCCCCGCGCTCGCCGCCCCGGAAGACCCAGATCCCATCGCGGTCGCTCGTCACCACATCGGGATAGCGCCCGCCCGCCGCCCACGCCACGCTTCCGGCAAGCAGCACCGCCAGCCATCGCCGCATGCCCGCACCTCCGCCTCTCCAAGGGAGGAATCCCGCCGGACGCCGCCCGCCTCCGCACCTGCGGCCGTATCTTCAAGCCTACCAGACCGGCCACGGCCTTTCAACCGGCGCCTCCGCCATTGCCGGCGGGCGCCGCGGCATCACTCGAACACCAAACCGTTCGCGCCGTCGGCCCAAGCCGAGACGGCGCGCCCTTGGTAGCCCGCCTCCTTCGCGCGCGCGTTTCGTCCGATCAGAAAGCGTCCGTCCGGCAGCCCGACAATGCCCAGGGAAGCATCGCATTCCCAGCGGCCGGTGAGTTGGAAGTCGGGGTCGAAGCGCAACAGGACGCACGGCTTGCCGTAGCAGCCGAACCACCACGAGCCGGCGGCAAAGGTCGCGGTCTGAATACCCATTAAAGTGTAGCCGCCGGACAGTTCATGCCGCTGCCGCAGCCTGAATTGCGCATCGTACTCATAGACGCAGTTGGCGGCGGCGCCTTCGGGCAGCCCCCCCACCACGAGGAAGACGCCTTCGCGATACGCCACGCCGCCGGCGCCGTGCACCACCTCCGGGACGGGGTGCCGGGCGCATTCGTCCAGCGTGTCGGCATCGTAGACGAAGATCCACGAGTCGGCCTGACCGGCGGGTTGGTTGAACTTGCCGAGATTCACCGCCGCGTAGACCTTGCCCTCGTGAAAGCACAAGTCGCCGTGATGATTCGCAGCCGGAATGCGTTTGAGGACGCGGCCGCTCCGGTCGGTTTTCACCAGAGTGTCGGTCCAGCTCCAGTAAATCGCGTCGCGGTCGTTCGTGCAAATGCCCTGGAGATGCAGGGGATAAGCCCCCTCGCAGGCCGCGGCTTCGAAGGCGGGCGCCGCCGGCTGCCGCCAAAACTCCTCGTCCAGGACGAAGCGGTGCTCGCTTTCCGGCCGGCCGGGATCGGCGATCAAGACGCGCAGCCGCGGCGGTCCGACGGCGGGCGTCTCCACGATCCAGGAGGAGAGGGTGCGGTTCCCTTGTCCATCGCGCCAGAGGCTGTCGTTCGGGCCGTTTTTATCGTCGCGGCTCAATTCGACGAAGCACTCCGTGTCGTAGGGAGCCGGTTTGAGCTGCAGCAGCTCGGCGATCCTTGCGGCCCGCGTGGCGCTGCTCCGGCCGACTTTGATGTTGAACTCCTGCATGCTTTCGTCAAGGTAATGGTTCGTGTGGACCACGGGCCCGGATTGCACGGCTTTGAGCACGTACCGTTCGTTCAGGCCGATCTCGAGCACGAGGATCTTTTTGCGGTCCGAAATCAGCATGAACGCGGGCCGGCGGTTACGGAAAAGCTTCTCGCGGTTCGCGAGCACTTCGTCGCAACTGGCATACCCGGCGAGGATGGCGGTCACGAGGCCGCCGCGGCCCGGCTGGCTTGCGCGAACCTTCTCGGGGATCGAACCCGCGGTGGCCGTCATGACCGCCAGCCCTTTTTCGTTGATGCCCTGCTTGCAGCCCGGGAAGGCGTTGCCTTCGGCGAAGAGGCCGAAATAGGCATACCCCTCGGCGGGGCGGCACAGCTTGACGCGCTGCACGTGGTCGGGCAGCCAATCCCGGTTCTTGGAGACGATCGTTCCGCCGCTTGCGTCCGCACCCGCGGCGCCCCAGAGCGTGCAGGCCCATGCGCCCGCGGGCGACACACCCAGAAACAACCAAAGGAGCAGACTCGTGCTTCTCGATCGCATGCGCAATCAACGCGGCGTCCGCCGCGCCCGTATCACCGCCATCACACCCCGCCGCCCTGCAATGTACTCCCGCGCCGCTTCCCTGTCAACCGCCTCGCCGAAACCCGGTTGTCCCGGAAACCCCGAGCGGGTTACGATGACGGCAAGTTCAGGAGGTGTTGCGATGCTGACGACCGCTGCGGTTCTCGTTCTGACGGTTCTGGGCGGCGCGCCCGCCCCCGCCTTCGACCCCGCCCTTCCGAAGCGCGCGGATGTGCTCGCCGGCCTGAAGTCCGGCCACCCGCGCCTTCTGGCCGGCGCGGACACGTTTCCCGCCATCGCGCGCCTGGTCGAGGACGATCCCGTTGCGGGGGCGTGGTACGCGGCGATCCGCAAGGAAGCCGAGGCGCTCCTCGCCAAGGAGCCCTCGCGCTACGAGATCCCCGACGGCCTCCGGCTTCTGGCCACCAGCCGCCGCGTCGTCGATCGGATTTACACCCTCGCCCTAGTTTACCGCGTCGAAAACCACCGGCGCTGGGCGGAACGCGCGTTCAAGGAGCTCGCGGCGGCGGCGGACTTTCCCGACTGGAACCCGCGGCATTTCCTCGACACCGCCGAAATGACCCACGCCTTCGCGATCGGCTACGACTGGCTGTACGACGCCCTCTCCGCGGAGCAGCGCGGCGTAATTCGCGCGGCGATCGTCGAGAAGGGCCTGAAGGCGGCGCTGCCCGCCTACCGCGGAGAACCGCGCGCCGCCGGCTGGCCGCGGGTGCGGCACAACTGGAACCAGGTGTGCAACGGCGGCATCGTCATGGGCGCCCTCGCCCTCGCCGACGAGATCCCCGACCTGGCGGCCGAGATCCTCGAGCGCGCCGTGGCGTCGTTGGTGCTCCCAAGCCGGGAGTTCGCGCCCGACGGCGCCTGGGCCGAAGGGCCGGGATACTGGCGCTACGCGGTGCAGTACCACGTCCTGTTCTTGGCGGCACTCGCCAGCGCGCTCGGCACGGACTGGGGACTCTCCGACGCGCCCGGCCTGGCGGAAACCGGCACGTTCCCCTTCCATATCACCGGGCCGACCGGCCAAACGTTCAACTTCGCCGATGCCGGCACGGGCGCCATCCGCTCCCCGCAGATGTTCTGGTTCGCGCGCAGGTTCCAGAAACCGATCTACGCCTGGTACGCTCGGGAGCATGCCCGCCCCGAAGTCCTCGATCTGCTCTGGTACGACGCCCGCGGCGACGCCGCCGCCGCCGCCGCGCTCCCCCTCGCCAAGCACTACCGCAACGCCGAGGTCGCCGTGTTCCGGACGGCCTGGAACGATCCCGGCGCCCTCTTCGCCGCCTTCAAGGCCGGCGACAACAAGACCAACCACAGCAACCTCGACCTCGGCACGTTCGTCCTCGACGCCCTCGGGCAGCGTTGGGCGCTGGACCTGGGCGCCGACGACTACAATCTCCCGGGCTACTTCGGCGCGCTGCGCTGGACGTACTACCGCCTCCGCGCCGAGGGCCACAACACTCTCGTTTTCAACACCGGGGAGGAGCCGGACCAGGACCCGCGGGCGGCCGCGACGATCACGCGCTTCGCGGCGGCGCCCGGCCGCGCGTTCGCCGTCGCGGATCTCACGGCCGCCTACAAGAAGTGGGCCGCTTCGGTGGCCCGCGGCGTCGCGCTCATCGAGAACCGCGCCGTGGTGGTTCAGGACGAGATCGAACTTCCCGCGCCGGGCGTTGTCCGTTGGTTCATGCACACGCGCGCCCAGATCGCCACCCACGCCGGCGGCGCGACCCTCTCCCTCGGGGGAGCGGCGCTCGAGGTCAAGATCCTGGAACCGGAAGGCGCCGCGTTCACGGTCATGGAGGCCGCGCCGCTGCCCGGGAGCCCGAGGCCCGAGCGCCAGAATGACAACCGCGGCGTACGCAAGCTCGCCCTCGTCCTCGCGGGCGCCGCGCGGGCGCGGATCGCCATCGCCTTCATCCCGCTGCGCGGGGACGCGGCCGCGCCGCCGCCCGCGGTGACGCCGCTGGCGGCGTGGTGAAACCCAGCTCGAAGCGCGCCGCCGCCCGCGCCTTGCTCCGTCTCCGAGGCGATGGTAACGTTTGCAGTGGAATCCGCCCCGGAGGTGTATCCGTGACCCTCGTGTTTTGCGTGCTGCTCGGCGCCGCTCAGGCGCCGCCCGTCGAATTTCCCGCCACCGCCCTCAAGCCCGCCCTAGCGGAGGCGCAAGCCGCGGACAGGCTCGTCGTCGCGGAATTCTGGACGATGAAGACCGAACCGAGCCGCTCCTACCGCGCCCGGACGCTCAGTTCTCCCGCCGTCCTGGCCTGGCTCGCGGCCCACGGGGTCGGAGCCCGGGTCAACTTGGACTTCAACGCCAAGATCTGCGCGCAGCTTGCCGTCGTCGACGTGCCCACGCTGCTCGTCCTGGACTCCGACGCCCGCGTGTGGGGCCGCATTGCGGGGGAGAAAAAGCCCGAGGAGATCGTCGCCGAGCTCGAGGCGGCCCGCGTCGCGCGGGCGGCCTTCGCCGCGGCCGAGGCGACCCTCGCCTCCGCGCCCGAGGACGCCGCCGCCCTGCGCGCCCGCGTCGAGGGCCTCCTGCGCAACGAGAACCCGGCCGAGGCCGAGAAGGCGCTCCTGCATCTTGCGCGCGTCAGCCGCGAGACGCGGGGACGCGAGGCGCTCGCCCTGAGAATCGGCAACCTGTATTTCCTTGCGCGGAAGGACGCCGCTGCGCGGCGGGTCTACATGCAGGCCGCCGATTGGGCGCGCGGCGGCGACTGGAGCGTCCGCCCGCCGGCGGTCATCGCCCTTGCGGCCATCGAACTGCGCGGCAACCGCCCCGACAGCGCGGTTCGCCTCCTCGAGGTCCTGCTGGACGAGTCGGACCGTTTTCCCGAGCGCTCCCAGGCGTTGTTCGTGCTAGGCGAGACCTACCTGACGAAGCTCCGGGACCGCGCGAAGGCCAAGGAGATCCTTCGGCGCCTGTCGGAAAACTACGCCGATCGCTACGCCCAGGCGGCCCAAACGCTCCTGCGCTACATCGCCCTCCAGGAACAAGGCATGATCGGCGACGACTAGCCGCGCCGGCCCGGCGGCCGCGGGAGCTAGCGCCCCGCGCCCACCGTCGTCGCCGCGGACTTGCTTTTCTTCCCGGCGAGCTTGCGCGGGTCGAGCCACGAAGTCAGGCCCAAGCCGATGCCCTGGGGTTTGGCGCGGTCGTACTCCTTCGCCAGGCCGGCGGCCCCGCGCGCCTTGCGAACCTTCACATTCTCGAATCCACCCATTGCGGCTCCTTTCTTGCTACCCGATGATCGTCCGAAAAAGTCCGGGGCTTGAGAGTCCGCCGCGGGCCGATAAAACACCGCCGCCGCGCGCGCCGCGCGGCTTCCGGCGGCGGTTGCGCCCGGTTCCGGCCGCTCCGTCTCCTTGCATCGACCGATTCGATTCGCTATAGTCGGCCCATACTTTCGGTGTTTCCCGGCGCCGCCGCGAGGCGCGGCGTCCAGCAGGGAGCCGTTCCCCGCGCCGGGCGAGCAGGTCCGCAGGAGGCGCAAATGGCACGGAAAACGATCACGGTCGACGGCAACGAGGCCGCCGCTTGTGTGGCGCATAAACTCAACGAAGTGATCGTGATCTACCCGATCACACCCTCTTCGCCCATGGGCGAGTGGGCCGACGAGTACTCCGCCGAGGGGCAGAAGAACATCTTCGGCACCGTGCCGCAGGTCACCGAGATGCAGAGCGAGGCCGGCGCCGCGGCCGCCGTCCACGGGGCCCTCATGACGGGCGCCCTGTGCACCACCTTCACGGCGTCCCAGGGGCTGCTCCTGATGATTCCCACGATGTTCAAGATCGCGGGCGAGCTGCTCCCGACCTGCTTCCACGTGTCGGCCCGCACCGTCGCCACCCACGCCCTTTCCATCTTCGGCGACCACAGCGATATCGGCGCCGTGCGCTCCACGGGCTGGGCGCTGCTGGCCTCCAACTCGATCCAGGAAATTCACGACTTCGCCCTGATCGCCCAGGCCGCGGCCCTCGAGTCGCGCGTTCCCTTCGTGCACTTCTTCGACGGCTTCCGCTCCTCCCACGAAGTCCAGAAGATCGAGGAGCTGTCCCTGGACGACCTGCGCGCCATGATCGACGAGAAGCTCGTCGCGGCCCACCGGGCCCGGGCGCTGACGCCCGACCGCCCGACGATCCGGGGCACCGCCCAGAACCCCGACGTCTTCTTCCAGGCGCGCGAGACCTGCAACCCCTTCTATGCCGCCTGTCCCGCCATCGTCCAGAAGGCCATGGACAAGTTCGCGGCTCTGACGGGCCGGAAGTACAACCTTTTCGACTATGTCGGCGCGCCCGACGCCGAGCGCGTCGTCGTGATCATGGGCTCGGGCGCCGAGACCGTCGAGGAAACGGTCGAGCACCTTTGCGCCCGGGGCGAGAAGGTCGGCCTCCTCAAGGTCCGCCTGCTGCAGCCCTTCGCGGTGGAGCGCTTCGCCGCGGCGCTGCCCCCCACCGTGAAGTCCATCGCGGTCCTCGACCGCACGAAGGAGCCGGGAGCCGTGGGCGAGCCCCTGTACATCGCCGTCCACGCCGCCGTCAACGAGGCCCGCGCGGCAGGCACCTTCCCCGCCGCGCGGATGCCCAAGATCATCGGCGGCCGCTACGGCTTGTCCTCCAAGGAGTTCACGCCCGGCATGGTGAAGGCGGTGTACGACGAACTGGCCAAGCCCGCCCCGAAGAACCACTTCACCGTGGGTATCACCGATGACCTGACGGGCACGAGCCTGGAGTTCGATCCCGACTTCTCCACCGAGGGCAAGGGCGTCGTGCGCGCCATCTTCTACGGCCTGGGGTCGGACGGCACGGTGGGCGCCAACAAGAACTCGATCAAGATCATCGGGGAGGAGACGCCCAACTTCGCCCAGGGCTATTTCGTTTACGATTCCAGGAAGGCCGGCTCGGTCACGGTGTCGCACCTCCGCTTCGGCCCCAACCCGATCCGCTCGACCTACCTCATCAGCAGGGCCAACTTCGTGGCCTGCCACCAGCAGTTCTTCCTGGAGCGCTTCAACGTGCTGGAGAAGGCCGAGCCCGGCGCGACGTTCCTCCTCAATTCCCAGACCGGCCCCGACAAGGTCTGGGACACGCTGCCGCGCGTCACCCAGGAGGACCTCATCGCCAAGAAGATGAAGTTCTACGTCATCGACGCCTACCACGTGGCCAGGGAAACGGGCATGGGCGTCAGGATCAACACGATCATGCAGACCTGCTTCTTCGCCATCTCGGGGGTCCTGCCCCGCGAGGAAGCCATCGAGTACATCAAGAAAACGATCAAGAAGACCTACGGCGCCAAGGGCGATCAAATCGTGAAGATGAACTTCGAGGCGGTGGACCAGACCCTCGCCAACCTCCACGAGATCAAGGTGCCCGCCAAGGCGACCAGCACCCTGGAACTCCGGCCCCCGGTGCCGGAGGAGGCCCCTGATTTCGTCCGCAACGCCGTCGGCGCCATGATCGTCGGCCACGGCGATGACGTCACCGTGGCCCAGCTTCCCAACGACGGCATCTTCGATTCGGGCACGACCCAGTTCGAGAAGCGCAACCTGGCCCTCGAGATCCCCATCTGGGATCCGTCCTGCTGCATCCAGTGCGGCAAATGCTCCCTGGTCTGCCCCCACGCCGCGATCCGGATCAAGGGCTTCGATCCGGCCCTGCTCGCGGGCGCGCCGGCGTCCTTCCGCACGGCGCCCGTCAAGGGCAAGGACTTCCCCGCGAACTGGCTCTTCACGGTTCAGACCGCGCCGGAGGATTGTACGGGCTGCGCGCTCTGCGTCACGAATTGCCCCGGCAGGAACAAGACGGTCCCCGGCCGCAAGGCGATCAACATGGAGCCGCAGCCGCCGATCCGCGAGCGCGAGCGCGAGAACTACGCCTTCTTCCTGAGCCTGCCCAACGCCGACCGCACCGCGGTCAAGATCGATTCCGTGAAGGGCTCGCAGCTCCTCGTGCCGCTCTTCGAGTACTCCGGCGCCTGCGCGGGCTGCGGCGAGACGCCCTATGTCAAGCTTCTCACGCAGCTCTTCGGAGACCGCCTGCTCATCTCCAACGCCACGGGCTGCTCTTCCATCTACGGCGGCAACCTGCCCACCTTCCCCTACACCAAGAACGACAGCGGCCGCGGCCCGGCGTGGTGCAACTCCCTCTTCGAGGATAACGCCGAGTTCGGCTTCGGCTACCGCCTGTGCATCGACAAGCACGCCGAGTTCGCCCGCGAGCTCCTGACCGGGCTTTCAGGCCGGGTCGGCGAGGAGCTCGTCAAGGGCATCCTGGAGGCCGATCAGGGCACCGAGGCCGGCATCGCCGCCCAGCGCGAGCGCATCGCCGCCCTCAAGCAGAAGCTGGCGGCGATCGACTCGCCGGAGTCGGCGCGGCTGCGGGCCCTGGCCGATTACCTCGTCAAGAAGAGCGTCTGGGTTCTGGGCGGCGACGGCTGGGCCTACGACATCGGGTACGGCGGCCTGGATCACGTCCTCGCCTCGGGCCGCAACGTCAACGTGCTGGTCCTGGACACCGAGGTCTACTCCAACACGGGCGGCCAGATGTCCAAGTCGACGCCCACCGGCGCCGTGGCGAAGTTCGCCGCCGCCGGCAAGCCCCTGCCCAAGAAGGACATGGGCATGATCTTCATGACCTACGGGAACGTCTACGTCGCCCGGGTCGCCATGGGTTACAACGATCTGCAGACCGTGCGGGCCATGCTGGAGGCCGATGCCTACGACGGGCCGAGCCTCATCATCGCCTATTCGCACTGCATCGCCCACGGCATCGACATGTCCCAGGGCCTGCTGATCCAAAAGGCGGCGGTCGACAGCGGCCACTACCCCCTCTTCAGGTTCAACCCCAAGCTCGCCGAGGAGGGCAAGAATCCCCTCAAGCTCGACTCCAAGGCGCCGAAGATCGAACTGGAGGATTTCACGTACCAGCAGACGCGCTTCAAGATGCTCACCAAGATGATGCCCCAGCGCGCCAAGGACCTCCTTGCGTTGGCCAAGAAGGATATCGCGCAGCGTTGGCGCCTCTACGAGCACTGGGCGGCCATGGAGTACGGCGGCGACAAGCCCGCCGGCGCGGCGCAGGCCGAGGAGGCGTCCGGGGGCGCGGCATAGCCCCGGGGCCGATCCGCGGGACGGCGCGAAGAAGCTGCGTTGGCGCGCGGCTTCTTCGCGCCGTTCAGCGCCGCCTGCGGCGCTCGGGCATGAAGACCTCCGTCGCCAGAACGCCGAGCGCGCCGAAGAGCGGGTGCAGGAACACGCCCCAGAGAAGCGCCTTGACCCCGGCGCTTGCCAGCGCTTCGCCGCCCGCGGGCGCGATGGCGTGAAGCACGGTGTGTCCGGCGGCGAAGAGCGCCGCCATCGCCGCGCCTCCGGCCAGCGCTCCGGCCAGCCGCCGCGCGAGCGGCGCTCCGCCGGCCCCCAGGGTCGCGATGCTCCCCGCGAGAAGCGGCAGCCCCATCATGAGCGGCCACAGCTCGAGCTCGCCCAGCGCCTTCCCGCCCCTGAACTGAAACACGGCCTCCGCCGCGCAGAGCAGCGCGGCCGCCCCGAGGCCGGCGGCGAAGGCCGGCCACAGCCGCGCGGGGCGGCCCGCGCGGCGTTCCTCCCGCTCGCGCATGCGCCGCCTGACCGTGAGCGGATAGTTGTAGCACAGGCCGAAGACCGCGTGCTCGAGCAGCGCGCCGCGCTCGCCGAACACCGGAATCAGGTGCACGGCGTCGGTGGCCCAGTGCGCCGCCATGAACCGCGCCAAGGCGGGATAGCGGCTCGCCATCTGAATCGGAAAGGCCAGATAGCCCACGTACTTGAAGAAGCTCAGGAAGAGCGCGATGTTGTAGTCCCTGAAGTTGCGCTCTCGAAGGACGAGGTACACCACGTACGCGCCCCGCGCGAGGGAACCCGGCGAGATCGGCGTCAGTTGGAACAGAACGAGCAAGACGCCCGCGGCAATCAGGATCTCCTTCCACGGCCAGCCGCAAGCGACGCCCGCGACGACCGCGATCATGATGGCCACGGTCTGCGTCACCGGCAAGGTGCACAAGTGCACCGCCAGGCTCTGCAGGTACTTTTGGATGAAGGGCTCGCCGGCCACGGCGCGGATTTGAGCGGCGTCTTTCTCGGTGAGCATGTGCTTGCGGCGCCCTTCGTCCACCATCTCGAAGAGCCAGGCCTCACGCTCCTTGGCGTTGAAATACAGGCGCACGGGGCGCACGAAGAAGTGCTTGAGCCGCTCGACGGCGTAGGCGCCGTCGGTGAGCAGCCGGTGGACGGGCGCGGGCAGCCACGCGCAGGCCAGGTGCCCCAGCAGGCGCGCGGGCCTGGCGGCGATGGCCAGGGCGCGCGCATCGCTGACGCGGCCGGCGCGCAGCCAGCGCACGAGCTTCTCGGCCGCGTAGCCCCGCAGCGCCCGGCCGAAGTATTCCCGACTCGCAAGCATGCTCGCATAGTGGCGCCTGAGATCGGCGCGGCCCCAGACCTTCCTGAGGAAGGCGCCGGCGATGCCGCCCGCGGCGGCGAGGGCGAGGCCCGCGCCCGCCGCCGCGAGCCACGCGCATCCGGCGGCCCACAGGCCGACCCCCGCCGCCGCGCCGCCGGCGGCCGCCAGCAGCGGCGCGAAACCCGCGCACAGGAAGGCGGCGGCGCGCGCGCGGCTGCGCCGGAGCCTCTCCGCGCAGGCGCCGTCGGCGATGCCGCGCAACTCCCAGCTTGCGACGAGGGCCGCGAGCACCTCGGGCAGGAGCCGCGGATCGGTCAGCAGCCGCACGTGGTTGTGAGTCACGTCGAGGACCGCCCGGCGCCGGCGCTCCTCGACCGCGACCAGTTCCGCGTGCACCTCGGCCAGGTCGGCGAACGCGTCGCGGCGGGCTTCCACAAAGGCCGCGAGGGCGGCCAGATCGCCGCGGTCGAACTGGACCAGGCTCCCGCGCCGCAGGCCCTGGGCGATCAGCGCCACATCGCCGGGGCTCATGGGCAGGAACGGCAGGAGCGCCAGGCCGGGCCGGAAGTCCACCGCCGTGAGCCCGCCGGAGGAGAAGTCCGCCGCTTCGTTGCGCTTGAGGCAGTTCGGTTGACTCTTCAGCGTCCACCACTCGTACTGCCGCGCGAACTCCCGGGCGCCCATGGCGTGCAGGAGTTCGACGAAATCGCGCATGAATACGCGCTTGGCCCGGAACTCGGGCGAGCCCAGCCCCTCGCCGTCGCCGCGCGCGCGCCACGCCCAGCGCCTGAGGGCCGTGGTGTCGTCGTCGACCTCCAGAAGCCAAGACCGGCCGTCGACCCATTCGCTCAGCTCGCCGCAGCTCCCGAGGACGGGATCGACGAAGGTCGCCAGGATGCGGACGACGGCCCGTTCGCTCCCGAACCTGAGTTTCGCGCCGCGCCGGATCAGCGTCTGCCATAACGCGCCCGCGCGGGCGGCATCGGGGTTGACCTGAAGCTGAAACGGACCCTGAAACCCGGCGGCGTAGATCGCGTCGCGGAACCGCCGGTTGAAGCCGGTCGGCGGCACGAGGATCTTCATGGCGTACACGCCGCCGGGCTCCAGGCCCGCGATCGCGTCGCCCTCGACCGCGAGCACGGCGACGCGATAGACCTGGCCCGCGAATCCGCCGCCGACGAAGGCTTCGATACGCACCGCCACCCGCGCGCGCGCGGCAGGCGCAATGCCAAGCGCCTCGTACGCGCGCACGGCGCCCGGGTCGTACCGTTCGACCCGCATGGGGCGATGCACGCCCGCCGCGGCGTAGAGGCGCGCCAGCTCCTCGCAGGTCTGCGGAGCATACTCGCTGTGCATACCGTTTTCAGCTCCCGTGCGGACGTCTGCCCCGCGCCTCCCCCGGGACCTCCGCGGGCGCCGGCGGCGGCGCTGGGCGCACTATTGTAATCCGCCGCGCGCCGCGCGCCAGCCGGCCGGACCGGGGGATCTTGCTTGGTTATCGGCGTAACGCCGGGTTAAAATGTGGCTAAGGAGGTGCAGCCCATGGAGCGTCCGCACGGCTATCCTCGGAGGGAGCTTCGTTTTTCGCGGGGGCCCGTTCCGGCGCACGATCAGCGCCCGCAGCACGGCCGTTTCCCGCCGCGCGCGCACCAACGCCAACCTGCCGCGCGCAACAACCCCGGCCTCATGGCCCTCGCCGTCGTCGGCGTCGCGCTCTTGCTCGGTATGATCATCATTGTCGCCGGCAGGGTGAACCGGCGCCCGACGGATGATGCCGCGCTGCCGCCGTCGGCGCAGGACACCCTCGATCCGCAGGCCGTCCTCGCCCGCGACATCGCGGGCCTGCGGCTCCTCACGGGCTCATACGAGGACAGAATCCGCCGGGTCGACATGGTGAAGCCGCGGGCGACCAAGGCCTCCGACCGCACGGCGATCGCGCAGATCAGGCTCGGGTTCCTGATCGAAAAGGAGAAGGAGGACCTTGCCGCGCTGCGCGCCCTCAAGCCCTCGATCGCCGCGCTCATGGACAAGGGCGATTTCGCGGGCGCGGCCGAACTCATCGACAAGTTCGAGAAGGACCACGGCTTCATCCTCAAGGGCGCCGCCGGCACCGTCCGTAATCTCGCCGGCGAGGTCGAAGCGCTCCGCGCCGAGGTCGCGCGCTCCCTCGAGGCGACCTTCCAAAAGGATGTCGCGCTCCTCAAGAGCGCGGCCGCGGCGGACGATCTCGCGGGCGGCAGCGCAATCCTGGAGCGCATTCTCACTTACGGCGACGAGCGGATGAAGTCCGAGGCGCGGGCCGAGTGGGAAAAGGCCGACGCGTCCTACGCCAAATTGCGGCAGAAGGAACTCGCGCGCCTGACCGCGAACGAGGCGCGCGTCCAAGCACCGGCGGCGCCTTCCCCGCCGTCCGGCGCCGCCAAGCCCCCTGAACCCGACGAGGCGGAGCTCGCGCCCGACCCGGAGCCGCCGGCCCCGCCCACCGACGCCGCCGCCGACGACTTCTTCGGCGGCGGCGCCAAGCCCGCCGGCGACGTCAAGGCCTTCACGCAAGTGGCGTCCAACAGGGACGGGACCTTCACGGCGACGATCGAGCGGCACAAGGTGACCCTGGTGTTCGCGTCCACATCGCTGGTGTGCGTCGACGCCCCGATCCAGCCGAAGAAGTACGCCGAGCACATGGTCGCCGAACTGCCCGTCCTCTTCTACTGCGAGGCCAAGACGCTCCCCCTGGACCAGGACCCGACGGGCGGGCGGCGCATCTTCAACATGGACTTCCTGATCATGGGCGATGCGCTCCCGGACGCGGCCCTCTACCACGACCCGAACCCCAAGAAGAAGCTCAGCACGTGGTTCAAGGGCACGTTCTCCCGGCGGGCGCCGCAGCTCATCTTCCGCCTGGCGAACCAGGAGTACATCGCGGCCGACGAACCGAGCATTGTTCTCAAACGCAAGACGATCGCCGCGAACGAGCTGCCCCGCGCGACGTTCAAGGCCTTCGTGTCCGGCTCGATTTCCCCGCCCGACCCCGAGGGAGTCGAGAAACTCACGGTCAAGAAGTTCGTGGTGCTGCCCGCCTCGAACGCGGCCAATGCGGCCATTTATCGGGCGCTGCTCCAGGAATAGCGCTCAGAGGAACCGTCGTCCTTCCCGCTCCGGCTCCTTGGGCCGGGCGCCGAGCGTCACGGCGAAGGTTCGGGCGTTGGCGTCGCGCATGACATCGACGGCCACGACATCGCCGGGGCGATGCATCTGGAGCACCGCGTCAAGCTCCTCCGGCGAATCGACGAGCACGCCGTCGAACGCCACGATGAGGTCGCCGGCCTCGATGCCCGCCGCCTTGGCGGGGCCGGACGCCTCCAGCACGTGCACGCCGTCGAGCCGCATCGCCGCGCGCACGCCCAGGTACGCCTTCTCCTCGGACATGGCATCGAGCGTCACGCTCACGAGTTCGTCGCGCCCGTCGCGCACGATCCAGCACACGACGCGCTCGTGCGCCCGGTGAGCGCCGAGGACGTTCAGGCACTGCTCGGGCGAATGCACCGCGGTGCCCGCGACGCTCACGATCCTGTCGCCCCGCGCGAACCCGGCCGGCGTGACGCCCGCGCCCGGCGCCGCGACGAAGACGCCGCCCTCGCCCCGCTCCAAGCGCAGCCCGCGCACGGCGCCGCGGGCGATCTCCTTGCCTTCCGCGGCGGCCATGGCGGGCAGCAGCCTGCGGATCAGCTCCGCGCCCGCGCCGTAGCCCGCGCCCGTGTTGGCGCTCAGACCGAAGCGGCTGGCGATGCGGCTGCTGATGCCCACGATCTCGCCGCGCAGATTTACGATCGGGCCGCCCGAGTTGCCCGGATTCAGCGCCGCATCGACTTCAATCGCATCGAGGTGCACCGGGCTGAAACGGCCCACGCCGCTGATTATCCCGCAGCTCACGCTCGGCGCGAAGCTCGGCGCCGCCGGCAGCAGGCGCGGGTTCTGCATCCCCAGGAGGAACGGATTGCCGATGGCGAACACGGTTTCGCCCACGCGGCAGGCGGCGGGCTCGGCGACGGGAAGGTACGGCAGGCCGCGGGCGTCCTCCAGCCGCAACAGAGCTAGATCGCCGGCGACGTGGCGCCCGAGCACGCGCCCCACGCGGCGCGTGCCATCCGTCGCGAACACCTCCCACGTCTCCCGGGACTTGACCACGTGATCGCAGGTCAGAACCAGGCCGTCCGGGCTCACGACGACGCCCGAGCCGCCGTCGATGAAGACGTAGGCCTTCACGGCGGCCGCGATGGCCTCGCTGAGGCGCGATTCCAATTCCGGCGCCGGGGCCGACGCGCACAGGATGCAGACGAGAACCGCAGCCATCAGATTCCCTCCGGCCTGGAGGCCAGCGTCACGGGAATGAGTTTGCGCTCGCCGTTGCGCAAGACGATGACGGCGATCTTGTCGCCCGCGCGGTACCTGTTGATCTCGGCGACGAGCTCGCCCCAGGAGTTCACCGGCGTGCCGGCGATGCCGACGATGGCATCGCCCGAGGCGACGCCGGCCTCCGCGGCCGCCGATCCGGGCTGGACGTCGACGGTGATCGTCCCCACGGCCTGGTCGCCGCCGCGCGAGCGCACGCCGAGGTACGGCAGCTCGGACCAGGCCAGCAGGTTCCGGCCCTCCCGGAGGGCGGGCAGCGCCTCGGCGATGCGCTCGGGCCGCACTCCGAAACCGATCCCCGAATTGAGCGACCATTCGGGCCACACGTGGCCCACGTAGGCCGTGATGCCGAGGAAGCGGCCCGCGCGGTCGACCAGCGCGCCGCCCGAGTTGCCGAAATTGGCGGCCACATCGTGCTGGAAAAAGCGCGCGTTGTTTCGGAACGAAGCACTCACGATGCCGCCCGTGACCGTCAGCGCCGCGGGATCCGGCGAGCGGCCCAGCGCGAACACGGCCCCGCCGGGTTCGAGGGCGCCTCGGTCGGCCGGTTCGGCGGCTTCCCAGACGCCGCCCTCGGCGCGCAGGAGCGCCATGTCGTCGACCTCGCCCGAGGCGAGGAGCACGCAATCGAACCAGGCGCCCTCCGCGTCCCGGGCTCGGAGGCGCGTAACCGCGCCCGCCACGTTGTACCACGAGGTCAGAATCGTCCCGTCCCGGTCGATGCACACCCCCGAGACGCACCCCTTGGGCCGCGTGAAGGCCTCGGGCTGCCGCCGGCGCAGGAGATCCAGTCCCTGAGGCAGAAATCCGCCCTTGCGCATGGCGACATCTTCCGTACGTTCGACCTCCAGCGCCGTGACGCGGCGCGCCCATGTTTCGAACACCTCCCGGGGAAGGGCGTCGCGCGCCGCGCCCGCGGCGGCGGGCACGGCACCCGCGGCGCTCTCGATGAAGTCTCTGAGCAGCCGGACCGGCACGGCGGTGCCCAGGAAGCGCAGAGGGCTGTAGTTGAGGGACAGGACCCCGATCACGGCCCCGCTCGAGTCCAGGAGCGCGCCGCCGTCCGAACCCGGGTTGAGGGGCGCATCGGTCTCGAGCACGAGGCCCTTGTAGGTCGCCTCGCTGCGGGTCTCGCCCAAAACGTAGCGCCCGCTCAGCACGCCGGCGCCGACGCTCACCCTGCCTTCACCCCCGGCCACGCCGTAGGCGTTGCCGAGGGACAAGACGATTTGCCCCACGCGCTCGTCTTCGCCGAACCTGAGGGGCAGGCACGGCAGGGGGCTGTCATCGAGCTGCGCGAGGGCACATTCCTTCGCGGTGTCCACGGCCAGCAGCGTCGCGGGCAACATGCGCCCGTCGCTCAGCGTCACGCGGATATCGGTCGCGCCCGGCGGGAGCACCGTGCTCGAAGTCAGGATCACGCCGTCCGCCCTGATGATCGTGCCCGTCCCGAAGTACCCGCCCTGCGGCCCTCGACACACGATGCCCACGGAGGCGCGCTGCGCCCGCCGGGCGAGCAAGGCGAGATCTTCCTCGGCGCGGGCCGATGTTCCAAGGCCGGTAACGAGGAGAAGCAAGCAGAGCATTGGTCGCATGGTGTCATCCCGCGGCGTTGGCGTCTCTCAATTATGACACACGCCGTACCTGCTGCGAATCTTGCGCCGCGCCCCGCCCATGCCTACAATGGCGACCTGTTACCGGAACCGACTTCTTAAATCGAGACGGCGGCAAGCCGCACGTCCGGCCGCCGGGGCGCGCCCATGCGCGGGAGGTTGTCATGGAACTTTCGCAAGCCATCGCCGGACGCCGCAGCGTCCGCAAGTACAGGTCCACCGCCGTGCCGCCCGAGAAGCTCGCCCGCGTGCTGGAGGCCGCGCGGCTGGCTCCCACGGCCGCGAACCGCCAGCCCTGGAAGCTCTACGTGGTGCGGGATGCCGCGCTCAAGCGCGCCATCGGCGTCGCCTACAAGAACCCCTGGTTCTACGAGGCGCCGCTGGTCCTCGTCATGTGCGCGCTGCCCGACAGCGCCTGGACCCGCGTGGATGGCAGGAATTACGCCGACATCGATGCAGCCATCGCCTTCGACCACCTGACGCTGGCCGCGTACGCCGAAGGCCTGGCGACCTGCTGGATCTGCGCCTTCAACGCCCAGGCGGTGAAGGATGCCCTCAAGCTTCCCCCGGGCGAGGTGCCCCTCGCGATGACGCCGCTCGGCGCGCCCGCGGAGGATCCGGCGCCGACGCCGCGCAAGCCCCTCGAGGATCTCGTCGTCTATCGGTGAGACCGCGTCATTGCGGCGGAAGTCCGCGAGGCGGCCCGCCGCGCTCTCGGGCGTTCTGAGCCCGGGCCGACGGAAGGTGGCCCACAGCCGCCGTTCAGTCAGGCGGCGCCTTGCCGGCCAGATACAGCAGACAGGCGTACAAATCCGCGAGTTCCCGCAGCCGCGCGATGCGGCCGGAACGGCCGGCATGGCCGGCCGCCATGTCGGTCCGAAGGAGGATTTGCGTCTGTGCCGTGTTGTGCGCGCGCAAACGCGCCGCCCATTTGGCCGGCTCCCAGCACGCCACCTGCGAATCGTTCACGGCGGCGGTGACCAGCATGTGCGGATACGGCCGGCGCTCAATATTGTCATAGGGCGCATAAGCGCGCAGGCAAGCCCGCTCCTCCGGCTGATCCGGGCGCCCCCATTCGTCATACTCGAAACAGGTCAGCGGCAGGGACGGATCGGCCAGCGCGGTCAGCGGGTCCACAAAGGGCCGGCTGGCATAGATGCCGCGGAACAGGTCCGGGCGCCGGTTGATGACCGCTCCCAGCAGAAGGCCGCCGGCGCTGAGGCTTTCGGCATAGAGTTGGTCCCGCCGCGCCACTTTCTCCCGCACCAGAAACTCCACGCACGCGATGAAATCGGTGAAGGTGTTTTGCTTGCGCAGGCGCTTGCCGTCCTCATGCCAGCGGTTGCCGCGTTCGCCGCCGCCGCGCACGCGCGCCATGGCATAGACGAAGCCGCGCTCCAGCAACGCCAGGCGGGACTGGTCGAAATAGACGGGGATGTTGGTGCCGTAACTGCCGTATCCGAAGATCAACAGCGGCGCCGGGCCGTCCTTGAGCGCGTCCCGGCGGTAGACCAGCATCACGGGCACGCGCACACCGTCAGGCGCGGGCGCCTCGCGGCATTCGGTGACATAGTCGTCGGGGTCGTAACCGGGGACCTCTTCCCGCCGCACCAGGCTCCAAGTGCGGTCTGCCATGTGATAATCGTAAAACGCGACGGGGTGCTTCAGGGAAGTAAAGCCGAGGCGCACCTCCCGCGAGGCCAGACGGGGGCACTCCTCAAACCAAACATGGCAGACCGCCTCGGGCGTGTCGGCGGCGTGCAGCGTCCCGCTGCGGCGGTCGAGGATGAACAGGCGCTGCAGCCCCCTTTCATGGCCGATCATGGCCACGAACTCTTCAAACACCAACAGCCCGTCCAGCGACCGCTCCTCGTCGCCGGGCACCAATTCGCTCCAGGCGCCGGGGCCGGACATGGCCGCGACGGGCGCCTCGCAGAGGCGGAAGTTGGGCGCGTTCCAGTTGGTGCGCACGATGAAGCGTTTGCCGTCATCCGCCAGGTCGTACTGGTGCCCGTCGCGGCGCGGGCAGAAAATCTTGAAATCTTCGTCGAGTCGATCGGCGGGCAAGAAACGGTATTCGTCCGCGTTGTTGGAATAGAGGTTCAACAGGACGAACCGGCGCGTTCGCGTGGGCAGCAACAGGCACCGGTAGGCGGCGTCCGTTTCCGTGTGCAGCAGGACATCGTGCGCCGGATCGCCGCCCAGCCGGTGGCGATAAACCTGGAAAGGGCGATAGCTCTCCTCTTCCAAGCGCGTGTAGAAGAGCGTCCGGCAATCGGCGGCCCAAACAACGCGCGAGTCCACGCCGCTGATGACATCGGGCAGCAGCGCGCCCGTCCGCAAGTCCTTGATGCGCAGCGTGAACGCCCGATCGCCGGCGGTATCCACCGCAAAAGCCAGCAAGTTGTGATCGGGCGAAACGGCGGCGCCTTCGCAGGCGAAATACCGATGTCCCCGCGCCAGTTCGTTTTCATCCAGAAGGATTTCTTCCGTTCCGGGCGGCGCGATTCGGCGCCGGGTAAACACCGGATACTCATGCTCGCGCTCAAAGCGCGTGCGGTAGTGGTAGTTGTCCGCCGTGTATCCGGCCGACCCCTCATCCGGAGGCATCCACCCCCGCAGCTCCCGCAGCAGACGGCGCCGCAGCGGGCGCAGCGGGCGCAGCACCGCCGCCGCATGCCGGTTGTTGGCCCGCAGAAAGTCGCGCATCCGCGGCCCCTGGAGGTCGTGCATCCAGCGATATTCGTCGCTGCGCGGAGCGCCGTCCGCGCCTTGAGCCGCTTCACGCGGCATGGCGTATGCCGTCGGAGGCGGCGGGCAGGCCGTCTCTCGCGGTAAAGGTGTTGGCGGTGAAGAGTGCTTTTTACGATGGAGCGGCCGCGACGGGATTTTCAACGCGACATTCTCCCGGATTTTCCAGCAAACGGCGCGACGGGACCCATTGCCGCCCCCATTCCGCGGCTCTCGGCGCCGATCCCGTCGCGTGCGGAATTTCGGCCGCAAAAGGCGGCAAGATTCTGGATGATACAACACTGTCATCATCCCCAACTTCTTGCCGGATAATTCCGCAAGCGGGATGGCCACGGGGACCGGTTTTCGTTTGCTGACGGCATTGTAGCAGATAAGACCTCGCGTGCGGAAGGGGGAATTGCGGCGTAGGGTTGACAGAGGATTTCGAAGACCTTCCGCATGATGTTGACCATGGGAGCATCGGCGGCGTGTGCCGCCGCCCATGTAGTCCAGCGCGCCTCGG
>Ga0209718_1000094_pt1 | contig 128056 bp, 103 predicted proteins | sample AD_JPNAS1_MetaG_FD_184420 | JGI IMG/M metagenome (GOLD analysis project Ga0209718, IMG submission 184420) | Active sludge microbial communities of municipal wastewater-treating anaerobic digesters from Japan - AD_JPNAS1_MetaG (SPAdes) (version 2) | ecosystem: Engineered > Bioreactor >...
TACACTTTTAATGTTTTCTGTTGATGCGCCGGATCCGGCGCATCAATATCCCAATTGCAGCTACCAATTCATTTACACAAAATATTAAACACTACCACTGCATTATAAAACAAAAGCCGGATTGCTCCGGCTTCTCAGTTTCCTATGGATATGTTATTGTAAAATTGCTTTGCCTTAAATCATCTAATGTCATACTATACTGCTTTAATATTTCATTTTTAATGCCTATTGAATCACAGTCATAAAAAACACCTGGTTCGTTATATTTATCACTATCTACTATGTAGATGTCCAATGGCGTCTTACTATTTAAGTTATCCTCAATACAGGAATTATATGGTCGAAAATCAAAAGTGTCATTTTTCATCACTTTACTTCCATCAAGCCTACAATTTCCTTCAGCATCTGTGAAACGAAGACCAAAAATGATATCTTTCTCAGATTGGTTTATGAATTTAATATAAGAATGGCAATCTTCTTCCTTTTTACAAGTTGAAGATATTAGCATCAAACATATTATTGAAATAAGCATGTGTCTCATATATTAAGTTTTATCTATTATAAACACCTGAGTTAATCAAACCAACCCAAACAGGACCACCTACTGGCAACAATAGCCAGCTTGCATGGTCATACCATTTGGCTCGTACTCTTAAAACATCTAATGAATTAACTTGATTTGGATCACTATAATCTACATATTGTCCACGGGTGTTTGTCCCATTAATATTTAAGGGGTTGTTCCAAAAATTCCACCCTCTATCATCCCATAAGCTTGCATCATCTTGAAAGCCTTCGATATTCTTATTAAAATACAAGAATGCTCGTCTATTAGCATCTTGTTCAACTGCATGAAAGTCATGTTCTCCTTTACTCCTTATGCTTGGTATTCCAACTCTCGGATAATAAGCCCATCCCATTCTTTGACTTTGTATATAATGTCCGTACTCGTGTTGAAATAATGCATTATTTTCATCAGCTTCAATAGAATTATCTCCAACAATAAAACTCCCCTGAGTGACTCCTCCCCAACCGTCATTTCGAGTTCTTAATACTGTTACTCCGTATTTATAATCAACAGATTCAACACCACCTTGAAGTCCAAAAGTATTATAGCTGTGGGAGGCAATGAAGCCACCTAAAGTTTGCGGTAACTGCCAAGTAAACCTTGAAACAGTTTCCCAAACTCTACCTCCAAAAGATTTATTTGGGTCGCTTGCAAATAAACCTCCCCAAATCTTAATGTCATTTCCAGCTCTTTTATTAGCTTCTTTCCATCCACCACTAAAAAGACCAATAATCCATGAATCTATTACAAAGAATTCCCCATCGGGGTCTGTATATTTAAGTGGGTTATTGAGGCAATAACTATACCTGTTCAGGTTTTGAGTATAATCAGGTATTTGTACGAAAGGGTCAGGGGATAAAAACCTGCCCACCAGGGGGTCGTACAGACGGCCGTTCATGTTCACCAGGTTAAACCAAGGCAGGGATTCATGGGCAGTAAATCCACGACCGGCAAACAATTCCAGATCATTCTGATCCAGGGTATAGCTCCAGTCATCAGCGCTGCGGCGCCTTCCCCAGGCATCAAAGTTATACTCGGCCACTACCTGGTTTGCAGTATTCACCAGGTGTGTAATGTTGCCCAGGTAATCGCGCAGCAGGTAGTAATAAGTCGTGGTTCCTGCCTGGGTCACAGCAGCTACAGGTGCAGTATAGGCATCGCCGCCTATGTAAGTAAATTCTTTGGTAATCCCACCTGCGGTTTCTTTCATGTAACTGCTCCCGGCATACCAACGGGTAAGGATGTTGGCTCCATTTTGGGAGACCTCCATTTTGGCACGTTGGTTTTGGCTGTTGTAAACAAAGGAGGCGAAGCAGGTGTCTTCGTTTAATGTGTTTACCTTTTCAGACGCTGTATAGGTGGCCGTCTGGTTAATGGCCGGGATTACGCCGGCAGAAGATGTTACCCCGGTCAGTGCGTATGGTCGGGTGCTTTCGCCGTAAGTAAATGCAGAACTGCTGCTGATGTCTGATTTGGTCAGGATGTTTCCGTTTGCAGCATAGGTCATGGCCAGGTTCCGGGGTCCGGCAACACTGGTCAAACGGTCAAGATTATCCTGGTTGTCGGTGTAAGAGAAGCTTTCGTATAAACTGCGTTTAAAGTTTTGCCGGGAATTGAGATTTCCGGTCACTGGGTTGAATGCGTAACGGTAATCCTGGATTGAACCTGCTGAGCTTATGTTGGGATAACCATATGAGTCAACCCCGAAGGTAGCTGCCAGGTTGCTGCCGTAGGTGGCACCGGTAAGTTGCTCACGAGCATTCATGCTTGTAACTGTGTAACGGGTCGATCCGCCGGCCGAGATGGTTGCCAGGAACCCGTTACCGTTATATTCCCAGGTTTCCACGATACCGGAAGGATGGGTACGTGTGTTTACCCGACCATACGAATCGAAGGTAAAGTTAGTGGAAAAATTTGTACCTGCAATGGTCTCATCCACACTATTTACCCTTCCTTTGTTATCATACCCGAAGGATCGGCTCACGTTGTTTGGCGCATTGATACCTGTCAACTGTTTATTGGAGTTATAGGTGTAAGTGGTTGTGCCTTCAGGAGTTACCACTGTGTTAATGCGCCCGTCGGCCAAATAATTCCAGGAGGTAAGCTGATTGCGTGCATTGGTTTGAGTTTTGATCTGCCCCAGGGCGTTATAGGTATAATTTATTGTCCCGGCGCTGGGGTCAACCAATTGGGTTTGGTTACGGGCTGCATCGGCGTATTGCATGGTGGTTATGACGCCACCGGGAGCGGTAATTGACTTTGCCTTTCCATCGGGGAAATAGGCATAATAAATGGTTCCTCCATTGTCGGAGGCAGAAGTTAATGTTCCATCAGGTCCGTAAGTTTTCGAGGAAGTTTTCCCCGCTGTTGTTTCAGTTACCGTGGCACTGTTGTACGAATAGGATGTGTTTCGCCCTGTATTGCGGTTGATTGTGGTAATGCGTCCGTAATCGTCATAAGCCGCGTAGGTTTGTGCCCACACCGGGCTTCCTCCTGCAAAGTAGGGATCGGAAATCCTGTAAACCTGTCCTTTTTCATTGTACTGGGTATCGGTCAGGATCATCGATCCGCCAAATCCTTTTTTCTCTGATCGAATGGCCCGCCCGAGTATGTCGTACCAGGTTGTTTCCATCGAGCCGTCGTTTCCGGACTGGGTTACCCCGTAAACCGCCAGGGATGGTTTATTTGTACCGGACCATACATAGGTGGTGGACACCTGGCTGCCGGCAGGGCTTGTTATACTGCGGGGTCTGTCGGAGGAGTCATACTGGAAAGCAGTGACATTTCCCAGGTAATCATTCTCGGATGTCAGTCTGTCTAAGGCGGGGTCATACACCCGGGAAGTCACATGCCCCAGTGCGTCGGTCAATGTCAAAATCCTAACCCCATTGCTGTCGTACGTGTAATTGGTATGGCTTTCACCAATACTGTTTCCGTTCATGAAAACCTGAACAAGGTTTCCCTTATTGTCATAATCGTTGTTTGTGGCATAAGCCAGCGGTGTGCCTTCATAGTAATAAATGAGATCAGGTTTGACAATTCCATCGGATGAATAAGTGAACCGTACGGCTTTGCTAACCGAAGTTTCACCGTTTTTGGAATAAGTCACTGTGGAACTGCCGATACGGCCTACCAGCCAGTCTGAGGTACTGAGCCAGGTTGTATAATTGTTTACCGAGGTTTCAGTTACCCCATTGTTGAAGGTTCTGACTACCTGTGTGGGATTACCATAACTGTCAACCGAATTGGTGGCAGTGGTCACGGAATGCCCGGTTAGATCATTGGATTGCGTGGAAGAGGATATATACGGAAAAATCCGTTTGGCGGCAGCATCCAGAATCGTTTGTTTCCATGTGTAAGTTGTTGTTTCTATGGTTATATCATCAGCCTCGGTGGTTGTGCAATTGGTAGCTTTTTTAGTTACCTTCTTCACCTGAGGATAGAAGTAGGTTGAGTCAAATGCTGACAGGGTCTGGGTAAGCAAGCAAGCCGTGCCATCCGTTGAGGTTAGCCTGGCAAAACCCAGGAATCCTTTTCCCTGCCGGTGTATTTTAGCTCCTTCGTACCTGTAGGCAACCGAAGAGGTACCGCCAATGCCATCATCAGTTACTACCTGTGAAACCAACTGCATGGAAGATGCAAAATCGTTTACAGGGTAGGCAGCTCCCGTTCCACGGGTATAAACGCTGCTGTTGGACATAGGCAGGTAAGACAGGGTTGATTTAGCCCCCAATCCATCAATCACTGATCCGACCAGGTGACCGGGCGTACCGCTGGCAAATGAGAACAGCTTCGAGGTGTTGTAACATTTATACAACAGTTGATACCTGCCATCGCCGTTAAAATCGCCAAAATTATAGAATCTGCCATAGGTGTCGTATGGATCGTTTGTTATCCAGGCCATGGCGGTAGAAGCAATATGTTCAGTGATGTTAAAACCACCTCCCGTACTAAGGGCTACATTGATCTGGTTATAACTGTTGCTATTATTTGTCCCCCTTCCTACCAAAATAACATCAGTTCTGCCGTCTGCATCCATATCACGGGCATATATCCGGTTATTGTTCTGCCCGATGTCAAAATTATTAAATGCAGTAATTGTATGTGCCTGGAAACCGCTGCTAGTCAGCAACAACATGATCCAGTTGGAGCCAGCTTCAGAACCATCACTTTTGATAATGTCCATTTTCCCATCCCCATTGTAATCACCAAAGAGCAGGAAGTCGTTATTATCCATGTTAGTTCCTGAATAAGTTTCAATCAGAACATTGTTTGTGCCCTTAAATTCGTAAACCTTATATCCATCTCTGTCCAGGGTTAACAAGTCAGAACATCCGTCACCATTAAAGTCGAGAATCCGGTTATGCATACCGTTATCAATAACCCAGTATTTTCCGAAGGAAGGAATCGTGCCACTGTAGATATAAACTCCCGAATAAGTATATAAGAACCAGGCATTATTGGGATTGTGGAACATGAATTCAAGTTTTCCGTCGCCATCGTAATCAACCACATCCGATGTATTATCGTTATAGCACAAATAAAAAGTGGCGCTTCTGGAAAAATCCGTTCCTAAAGATTTATAAAAGTAGTAGTGTTTTTTATCGGGATAGGTTGAATCAGGATGTTTCTCCTGCATCATCAGATCTGTCAGTCCGTCGCCATCAAAATCATTGACCATGAAGGCTTCAAAAGACACATTTAAGATACCCTGTGCAGTGACATTACTCAGGTTACCGCCGGCATCGGCCAGGTAAAGTTTCCATTTATCAGAAGATGAGTAGGATGACTTTACTGGGACAGTAACCAGGTCATCACGGCCATCGCCGTTGAAGTCGCCGGTGTACAACAGTTCATCCATACTGCTGGAATAATTTGCATTCTGGGTAAACGATTCTGTCTGGTCGGTCCAGGTAAATACCGTTGGATTAAATGCTATATTCTGGCTGCTGTATTGGGTTACTTTCTGCAACTGGGCAAAGGTGTCACGCATGTACTCCAAAACGTATTTTTTGAAAAGCTGTCCGTTACACCGAACTTCAATGTTGTCCAAAAGCAAATCACGCGAGAACTCTTTACCTGCGTAAACATAACTGCTCATATCGGCCCTGGTCTTATAGTTGAACAGGATTTGGGCAAACGGGTTTTGCGACGTACCGTGTCCGGTGTATTCAATCTTGTCAACAGGCAGTTCATCGTCGGTGTCAATGTAACTAAACCTGATGTAGTTGTTGTGTCTGTCGGTGATTTTGTTCAGTTTCCAGGTAATGATACAGGTTCCGTTCTTAAGTTTCGAATCGGCACTGTTTCCATATTCACAGATAAGGCCTGATTTGGTGTAAACGATAAAGTATTCCGGTCCCTGATTTGTGCCTGAAGAGCCCTTGGATATGATCTTTGAAAACTCTTCATGTTCAGTTCCATATATACTGTTGTCTTCTCCGTAAGGATAGCCGTTTAAGACAACCAAACGTTTCCCGTCCAGGGCGTACTTATCGGTAAGATCCCCCCTGATAGCGTCTGATTTACCGTCATTATAAATGGTCTTTTTTGTTCGGGTGATGGCAGAGATTCCTCCGATGTTCCATCCGATTCCCATGATCCCGTCAGTGAAACCGCTTGAATAGTTTAAGCTGATTGAAGGGTTTAGTCCGTTGGTTCCTGCGGGTATTTCAATCGGTATGGAATAGGCCGCAGATCCGGCTACGAACAGGTGTCCCGGGATTTTTCCTACCGCAAGATTTTTGTTTACCGAATAAGTGTCAGCATTTACAGGTGATGAGTACGATATATTCCCATTGATGGGATTTCGCAGAATTTCGGCCAGCATGCTACCCCCTGCCGGAGAATAAGAATAACCTGCTGAAAATGTAATGCTGTTATAGGCTTGGTGTAACTGGGTTCCGTTCTCGGGATTATTCAAGGTTAGATCAAACGGTTGTCCTGATGCTGCAAAGGTGCATAACACCCCCCAGAGCATGGTTTGAAAAGTCTTTTTCATAACAGATCTGGTTAATGGTTTTGGTCTTAAGGCATCATTCTTTAATGATTTTCCATTCTTTTTTATTTGACCCGATTCGAATACTCAGGATGTAAATTCCCGAAGGTTCTCCGGAAAGGTTAATCCCGGAAGATGGTTCATAAGTTGTTTTCTGGATAATTGCTTTGCCATTAGAGTCGTAAACCCTTATATATGCTTCAGAATCCAATAAGGGGATTTCAATCCTAACTATTCCATTGGTTGGATTGGGGAATATCAGTAACTCCTGTAATCCAATTTCACAGGCCAGCGGCATTTCGGTTTGTTTTGAAATCATCGTGTCCTGATTTGCTTTAGCGCTCTTTAATAGAATAACTTCCCTTAGTTCCCTGTGTCCACTTTCATTGTAAGTAAACTCAAACATGGTTTGGGCGTTGGTCACACAAGGAAATAAGGCAACCAGAAACAACACCCATGTAAAAATGTGCTTCATTTCAGTGTGACTTAATTTGTTATGCTTTCAAGCTGCTTCTTCAAATCTTCGATCTGGATTTGCTGTGTTTTGATGGCTTCGATTAAAACTGGAATCATAGAAACGTAATCTATGGATAGATATCCTTTAGAATCCTCGTAAATCAGCTCCGGAAATATCTTTTGGAAATCCTGGGCAATAAAACCAAATTGCCTGTTCACATCCGGCTTAAGACTGTCACCATGCAGCAATGAATCATCAGAAATCATTTTGTAAGAGACCCCTTGTATTTGGTTTATTTTATCAAATGAGTTTGAAATTAGTTTGATGTCAGTTTTTAACCGTTGATCCGAAGAATAAATCGTTGTGTTTACCCTGATATTCCCGTTCACGTCCAGCTTAAACGAAGAATCAGGATCCCGGTTAATCCCGATGGTTCCGTATTGTTTTATTCTGAGAATATCGGTGGCTCCTAAGGTCCCAATTTTAATTCCGTAGCCGAAAATGCTCTTGATGTAATGGTCGGAGTTCCCGAAGTTAAGAATAGCATCAACCCCCGGACTGAAGGTGCCATATTTTATAGTAGTATTTCCATAGTTGTCCACTTTGAGTTGAGAATAACCCATTAGCGAAAGAGCAATGAAGCTCAAAATCAAAATTGCTCTAATTGTTTTCATAGTATTGGAATTTTTTGTGTCGTAAGGACTGTAAGATGAATTCTACTCTATTTCAAATAGGCCATATAAATACTGGCCACTGGAATTTACGATGCGAATTTGATAAAACCCACTTTGCCAGCCTGAAACATCGATTGATAAATAGTCCTGTAAATCGGTATCTACGGTTTCATTATAGATCAGATTTCCAGCTTGTGAGGATATTTCCACTTGTACAATGCCAACATTGCAGAGAAAAAGTACTTGTAGAGTAGAAGTACTTATTGTTGCCTGTACCGGGTTTTCAACCAAGGACCTAATCGAACCTTCATGCAAAGAACCTTTTAGTTCTATTTCTTTTTGAACATCATCGCTGATTGAAGGGAACGAATCCGAGGATTTAACATTTGAAAAGGCCATCATCCCCGAAAGGATTAAAAGGATAATAATTCTTCTTCTCATAGGATATTATTTATTGATTAGACTATTCGAAGTTAGGGGATGCATTCTTTGGAGATGCTGTCAACCAGGGCACATATAGCTTTTTTTTTGACAAAAATTTTGTAAATACCTAAAAGCCAATTCCATAATTGGTGCATTCCTTCCGGGAAATATAGCTTTTTTATTCTCCTTTTCTGGTGTGGGAGCAACTTTCAGGCGTTTTTTTTCATAAGGTTATATTGATGATGTGATGACAATGCACATCAATAATAGGAACAATACTTGATTGTATCAAATCGCAAATCCGGGAAAAGCTATATGAAGAGTGCTTCAACATGAATGCAAGTACGTGCAAATTAAGATGTTGTGATTTCGGAGGGATCAGAAAAAGCTATATGCCTCCGAAAGCTCCTTGCGTGGAAAATGATCGGCCCCTAAATTTGTACGAATAAATTTATAAACATTAAAACTTTATAGAAATGAAAAAACTACTTTTGTGTAAACGAATTTTGACTTGCATGTTAATTGCTTTTTTAGGCATTTTTACTGCCTGTGAAAAAAGTGATGAAATTAGCGGAACCGATGCACAGTTGTTTAATGCGACTAAACCGGATGTATATTCTGAAAATGGTTATTTGGTTCTTAAGGACTTTGAAACTGCTGATCATTTAAGAAAATTGTTGCAAAATAAATCTCTTGAAGAACAATTTATATGGGAAAACCAAATCGGATTAAAATCTGCAAAAATTTTCAGGGCTCAGGCTTCTGATAAACTGGCTGGTTATGACGATTATGATAATGCCAAAAGATATGCTGAACAATTGGTCGAAAAGGGTTATTATAATATGAAGGATTCCTCGTTGTGTTATCCTTTTTTGGATTATTCATGGGATTGTATTTTAAATAAAGATGGATTAATAAAGATTGGGAATGTTTTATACTGTTTTCAAAAGGATGCCCAAATTGGTGTAATTGATGGAAGTAAGAAAACATTAAACCAGTTTTTAAGCAATCCTAAAAGCTGCGATACTACTCTTGTTAAGGTGCGTACTTTCCCGAAGTTAAAATCAACCTTGCCTACTAATTATGGCACAGTAGTAAGTAAAACAGTTTATTCTGAGGGAAGAGGCGTAAGATGGACACTCTCTTTCTGTTATGGTGCGCAAACCATGCTGGTTACCGATGCTTGGGGAAACCTAATAACTATTCAAAATGGTCTTAAATATTATTTGTATTTTCATAAAGAAAAAAAAGGAACATTTGGGTGGCGTGATTCTAAAGGCTTGTTTAGTCATCAACATTTAAGTTATAATTTGGGTGGAAACTACGATCCATATGAAGGAGGTTATTCTATAAATTTCACAAACATGACACCTGCACCGGGTTATACCCAAATAAACTATTCAGAACTTTCTAATGTTTATCTGGATGTTAAAATTTGGATTTTTGAGTGGCCTTTATCTCCAATACCTTCTTCCTATCCTGGTACTGCTCCAATCATAAACAATTTTTCTTGCAATGGAAAACTCTTATCACATGATTTGGCAATTAATCTAACCATCAATTAATTACTTCAATGGAAGCTCAACATCATATTGAGCTTCCATTTTAATTATAATAAAAAACATGAAACAGGTTACAATTATTTTATGCTTGCTACTCGGCAGTTATTTCTCTTTTTCGCAGGAAAAAACAGAATTCGGAATAAGTACCGAAGGTTTTTGGTTTATGCCGCACAAAGAAACAATATATCGGGGATGGGAAATCAAAAACGGGTTTGGAGCCGGCATAGGGGTTTATGCCTCACGCGATCTTTTCTGGAGAGTTTCTTCTGAGATTGGCATTGCTTACCGCTTCAAACAAATGCAGCAACATTATTTGGTAGATTCGGGTTCCATTGACCCTGATTCCGGATATCCTATTAGTGCAGAAGGTTGGGATAAACTTCCGATGCACTATGTCGTTGTTCCCGTTCATTTCAAGATGTTATTGAGCAAAAGCTTTTTTGTCAAAGGGGGTATTGAAACTACCTGGATAATGAATTACGAAGCGGTAAACGAAAAGCCTGAATTTAACTGGACAGTTGGATTTGGAAGCCAAAAAAATAAATTGAAATGGTCGGTTAACTACATCAAAGGATTTAAAGAGCAGGGATTCAGCGATAAACAGGCAGAACCTGATGGACACTACAAAGGTTCAATTAACAGGAACAACATGTTTCAACTCCAGCTTTCTTATCCAATTGGCCAATTTAAATTTTGAAGAAGCTATAGTTTCCAAAAATCTTTGCGGGCTTAGCAGGAATTTCCATCATCGTATAATGACCCAACAAAAATTATTGATTTTACTCTTGTTTACAAGCATCCTGGTTAAGGTTTCAGCGCAAAAGAACATAACTGTCTCCGGGTATATTCGCGATTCCGTATCCTCTGAAAACCTTTATCATGCCACTGTATATGAGCAAAAAAACAAGTTGGGGGCCATAAGTAACGCCTACGGTTTTTATTCTTTAACTGTTCCGGCAGGCAAGGTTCAGTTGCGTGTCTCGTTTGTCGGGTATAATGAACAGGTACTCTCTTTTTATGCCCCAGCCGACACTTCAATCAACTTTCAATTAATAACAGAGAATGATTTACAGGAAGTAATTGTAACAGCACAGTCGTTAAAACAAAAAACCACCTTTTCGGGACACGAACAAATTGATATGCAAACGGTTAGGGCACTGCCTGCCTTTGCCGGAGAACAAGATTTACTGAAAAGCCTGACTGTTTTACCCGGAGTTCAACAAGGTTACGAAGGAAGTGCCGGAGTATTTGTTCGTGGTGGCAGTTCCGATCAAAACCTGATCCTGCTTGATGGTGTGCCTGTTTACAATGCGACCCATTTGTTTGGTTTCGTTTCGGTATTTACGCCCGAAGCGCTGCAAAGTGTGGATTTTTACAAAGGCGGTTTCCCGGCTCGTTACGGAGGCCGCTTGTCATCGGTTATTGATGTGCGAATGAAAGAAGGAAATAAAAACCATCCTGAAACTGATCTTACCATCGGGCCGGTCACTTCAGTGTTTACGCGCCAGGGCCCTATGAAAAAAGGCAAATCGTCGTATTTGATTTCTGCACGCCGGACACTGCTCGATTTGTTTGTAACCGGTATCGCTAAGATCTCTCAAATGTCGGACAATGAAGTAGTAGTGCCCGGATTGAATTTATACGACCTCAATGCAAAATTCAATTTTGAACTTAATCCTGAAAACCGTTTGTATGTAAGCTTTTACGGTGGCGGCGATCGTTTATCGGCTGACTTTAAAGACAACTATTCGTTCGAAGAGGGCGAAACCAAACAAAGCACCCAATTACAACTCAAATGGGGTAACAAAATTGGAGCCCTGCGCTGGACAAGCCAGTTAGGAAACAGGCTCTATTTGAATACAAGCCTTTCCAGCGGATCATTTCGCTATCAAGTGCACAACAAGTACTTCCAGTCGGTTAAAAACAAGGAGGGAAAAGAAGATATCTGGTCTGATGTTGTTTACGAAACGCGGGTAAACAACAACAAACTGCAATTTCTCTTCGATTGGTATTTACCTCAAAATAAAATCCAGTTTGGTACAAGCGGAGAATTAAACAGTTACTTGCCCGGCCAGCAGGAAATTGAGCGGCATGACGGCCAAAATACTCAAAGAGGCAACGGCGAGGTAAACAATAAGGCCCTGTCATTGTTTATGGACGATGAGCTGAACATGGGTGATCAATTTACTGTGCAGGGCGGACTTCGGCTCGATCTGTATGATTTGGGAGGCAAATGGTTCAGTTATATTACGCCACGGGGCAATGCAAAATTGGAGGTAAACCACCATCTAAGCCTCTTTTTTTCATACGACCAAATGGTACAGCCGCTGCATTTATTAACCAACAGCAGTGTAGGCTTACCGTCGGATATTTGGGTGCCGGCAACCGAAAATATCAAACCCGAAACTTCGCAACAAATCACCTGTGGCGCCAATTTTAAAGCGAACGACAAGTTCTCTTATAAAATCGACGCCTACTACAAAACCATGAACGGCGTAATTAACTACAAAGCCGGAAACAGCTTTATGGATATTTACGACAATTGGGAAGATTTGGTTGAAACCGGCAGAGGCAAAGCCCGGGGATTCGAGAACGCGTGGAATTACAAAACCTCGCGCTTAAATGCATGGGTAAACTATACGCTTTCATGGAACGAGCGCGAATTTGAACACCTCAACAGCGGCAAACCATTCCCGTATAAATTCGACCGCCGGCACGATTTGAATTTGGGATTCGTGTATAATTTAACCGACAATTTGGAGTGTTCTGCAGTGTGGACCTGCCAAACCGGAATGGCAGCTACAATTCCCGTGCAGGATTTTCAGGCAGCGGGACCAGTCGACTATACAATAACCGATTTTTTAACCAACATTGACATAAAAGACACCCACCGTATTCAATACTTCAATGAATACAACGGCTATCGGCTACCTGCATTTCATCATTTGGACCTTAGCGCTACATTTAAAAAACAAATTGGCAGGCGCTGCCGCGAATGGAAATTGGGGGTTTATAACGCCTATGCCCGTCAGAATGCATACATGTACTTTCCGCAAACATCGCCGGCAGGCGAAACGAAGTACAAGCAAGTGTGTATTTTTCCAATAATTCCATCCATTAGCTACCATATCAGATTTTAAAGCCGGTTGAATGATGATGAAGTCTGTTTTTAAATATTTACTCGTATCATTTTCAGTGGTTTTAGCATTACCCTCTTGCGTTAAAGACATGGAAATTGATGTGCCCGGCATCAACAGGGAAGTCGTTGTTAGCGGTTTATTTAATCCTCAGGATAAATGGGAACTTACACTCTCGGAAACCAAAAATATACAAGAAAACGAAGACATTTTTATTGAAGATGCAATCGTGGAAATTACCTCTGGAACCGGAGAAATCATAACACTTAATTATTCGGGGGAAAAAGGAGTGTATAAAAGCGATGACTATCCCGGGATGGGCAAGACCTATACACTCAAAGTGAATATTCCGGGACACGAAGAAATAACTGCTGAAAGTAAGGTGCCGGGTTTTGTTGAAGTCACAGTACCCGATTTTGAAGTCAAGTGGGTTAAATACCTTAATCCCAATGATCTTATGGATTACGATGTTTTCCCGTTACAGGTAAACTTTGGAGAAACGGTACAAGAAGCACGATACCTGTTTCGTTCTTGCTTCTTTAATCCACGAGAAGGATATAAACGGTACATGCTTGCCAGGGAGTCTTTGGAAAAGCTAAGAACAGCAGGGTTGCCGGGAAAGGCATACCGCGAATTGGCGAAGCTGGTTGACCAATGGCTCGTAAGTCAGTGGAGCTTTGAGCGTATCCTCTTCAACTTTGTTGAGGATATCTATTTACGCAAGACGCTTAATGCTATTTTGCACCGTGAACTGAAACAAAAAACGATCCCCACACGCGAGTACGAAGCTTTTGGCAGATCGGTATGTTTTGGAAATGACTTTTGGCTGAATAATGTTTCCTATGATGTGATGACCACCATGGGTGAGGCGGAAAATGTTACCCATGCAAAATTACTCTACGCCAACGCAAATCTTAAATATTCAATGGAGCAAAACCATAGCCGCGATGAAGAATTCTGGTTAGAGGCAATACAAGCCAGTAAAGATTATATCGAATATTACCGTACCTACATACTGCAAGTAAGTCAGCGTATAAATCCGTTTTCTGAACCGGTAATTGTGCATTCGAACATTCATAACGCAACCGGGATTTTTGCCGGATTTAACCGACAAATGATATACTTATTTACTTATTAAACAAAGCTCCTTTCGTTAATCAGCTTTAATTTAGCCTATTCTGTTGTGGTAGAAAGAGGGGAGATGTTCTTCGCTCCCCGGAGCAGAAAATCCCGGATATCACCGTAGGATCTTATCCCAAGTTTTTTTCGTATGGCGCTTTTTTTGGCCTGAATAGTGTTGATACTGTAGTTTAAAACAATGGCCATCTCTGTATTGTCAAACTCATCGTACGCCAGACAACAAATTCGGAACTCGCTTTCGTCAAGATGGGGAAATTCCCTCTTCAGTCGTTCAAAAAAACCATTGTGCAGTTTATCAAGGGCCTGGTACAAAACTCCCCATTCCAGCTCCTTGCTGCCATATACAATTTCGTTAAATTTCCGGAGCAACTTTTCCCCCTTTCCTTTTTCTGCCTCATTCAAATTGCCTTCCAGTAACGCCGTTTTTTTGAGGATATTGAAATGGCGCAGCAAAATGCTCCTGAAAGAATCCTCATTTTCATTAAAATTTCTGGCCAGCTCTTTCATGTGATAAATCTTCGTTTCAGCCTCCTTTAGCTTCTTCACATTGACATAGGATCGTCTTAATACCACAAGAAATGACAGCATGAAAACAATTACCACCACCAGAAAATATAAAAAGATTTTTTGCCTTTCGATAAGAAGTTGCTTATTGTAGTTTTCTACGCGTTGATAATTGTACTTTCCCTCGATTTCCAGAACAGCACTGTTTTTATTATCGTTTAAAATGGAGGCAAGATACTTGTTGTAGATTTTGTACTTTTCCAACGCTCCTTCAAAATTCATTTTGTTTTCTTCAACAGCAGACCAGGTTTTATAAATGTTAGCAGATAGGAAATTCTCTTTGTCTGATGGCAAGTAACTTAACGCTTTTTGAAGGAATGAGATGGCTGAATCGTTCTTTCCTTGATATTCAAACAGAATTGCCAGATTTGAAGACAATCTGGCTTTTCTTAACGAGTCGACAGAAAATTTCCAGGCTTCTTTGAAATACTCCTCCGAATTTTTAAAATCTCTATTCTCCCGGTAAGCAACGCCAATACTTTCTCTAATGCCCGCTTGTTCTCCGGTAAACTGGAGCCTGTCTGCCAACGCCAATGCCCTGAAATAATAAACAATGGCGCTGTCGCTTTTCTCCTCTAACAAATAACAGTTTCCGATGTAATTACATTCAATTATTTCATTTCTGAAGTTATTGGCTTGATGAAAAAAACTTAATGCACGCTTAAAATGAATAAAGGCTTTTTCTTTCAGAAGCTGCTGATAATATATCTCACCGATAGAACCTTGGAGTAATCCTTTCAGATTGATATTCTTGCTTTTATCCAGGTAAGGTTCTGCACTTAAAAATGTTTCCAAAGCTTCCCCGAATTTTCCCTGTTCCCTCAAGACCCTGCCACAATAGAAGGTTGACATGAAAATTTTTTCCACATTCTTTTTATGGACATAGTAATCTTTTACCTTAAAAATTAATGTGTCCTGTGCGATGTCTTTGAACGACTTGTCTTTTGCCCGTACCCGTAACAGTAAATAGTCATAATATAGCGGCTTATTTAAGCGCTGAGGATTTTGAATCGTGTTAAGCATTACCAATGCGCTGTCGGGCAAAGTGTCGACCACCATTTCTGCTTTGCCGAGGGTTTTTTCTGCTTTTTCTGACCTATTCTGGCATGAAAATCCAATTGCTAAGAGACAAAGAAATAGAAAATATTTAGTATTGAAATTATTCAATGTGCACTGAAATGAAGGTTTTTACAACCTATAAAGATATACATATTATGGATTTCGTTCCTTAAAAGATATGCTTTTTATGGAATGAGAAGTAGTATCCCTTCCGGAAGTCATTGTGATGGTCAGTTTCCGGCAGGGTGGAGGGTGTTGTATTTTATGCTCCGCGGCAGCCTGAACTTTTCGAAGGGAATAGGTTTTGCCGGATCAAACGGAGGCAGGTCAGAGAGGAGTGATGCTGCCAATTCCGGCACCGACTCCCCGATTCCTTTGACCACGCATTGCGCCAGCAGGTAAGCCCCGTAGTTGCTGAAATGGGTGTCGTCGGCAAGGGGCTGTGTCTGACCGGCAAAGCTGTTGGGGGGATAGTGGACGAATGCCTTTTTTGAATTTTCCGGACCGAGGGCTTCAAAGAGGGTTTTGCTCATGGCATGAATGTCGATACAGGGTACCTTCTCCTCCATGGCGGTTTGGCGCATCGCTTCGGGGAATTCTTCCAGCGAGTTGACAATTTTTCCCGATTCATCAAACCTGCGCCGGTGCATCGAGGTGACCAAAACAGGCCTGGCTCCTTTCTTCCGGGCCTCCCCGATATAGAATTTCAGCTCTTCACGGTAAGTGGTGAAGGGATCGAGGTGGTTGCCCCCGGGTTTCTGGTCGTTATGGGCAAACTCAATGAAGAGCCAGTCACCTGGTTGAATAAGGCTCAGGATTTTCTGCAACCTCAGCTCCCTCTTAAAGCTCAGGAGCGACTCCCCCGATTCGGCATAATTGGCCACCACCACTTCCGGCTTCAGAAACCGCGGGAACATCTGTCCCCACGAGGCCCAGGGCTCCTCCTCCTGGTCGGTGACCGTGGAATTTCCGGCCAGGTAGATCACTGGAAGGTCCCTGACTTCCGTGATCTCCAGGGAGGAGAGTGCCGGCCGGGAACCGCTGAATTCGAGGGTCAGCTTGTCGTCCCAGTTGAGGTAGTTCAGTTCCCGGGGTTTCAGTCTGATCTGTTCTGTGGGGTTGATGCGGGGTGTCCGCACGTCGGTGATAAAAGTCCGGGTCACAATTTCTCCTTTGGCGGTGTAGACATTTTCCAGCATCAGCCGGCGTGATTCGGCTTTCACGGTGGTTTCAGAGACTCCGGCAGGGTCGCCCAGGGTTACCGTGACGGCATACCTTCCTTCAGGCACAGCCAGGGAAAAGGCAAAGGGTTGGTCATTGGTCAGGAAGGTGAAAGTCGGATGGTTTTTTACCTTCCGGGTAACGGCAATAGGGATTTTTTGCGCAAGCAGGCCATACCCTTTCTCTTCCGACCATGTGGTTTCAGGGGTTACATGGATGGTCCCGGGAATTTTGTTCCCTTCTCCGGCGTGAAATTTCCAGGTTTTCAGGTGGGCTGACCCGTTGTCATAAAGCATCAGGGCGCTGTCGTTGATTTTGAGGTTGTGGTTTTTCAACAGCCTGATCATTTCGGCGCCGGCGAGCAGCACGGGACCGTAGCCGTGGGCGGCGTAGACGTTGACCGGGCGGTAATAGTAAAAGGCAGGGTCAAAGCCCATGCCGGTGCCCACGCAGGTCCCTTCGACCTGTCCGTGTTCATTGACTTTGGTGGCCACGGCATTCCAGGCCAGGCACACCATAGGTCCGTAAACTTGGCCGTCAACATAGCCCCGGTTGATGGCCCGGGCAATGGAATAGGTGTAGATGGCGGTAGCCGAGGTTTCCAGGTAAGAGTCGGGCCGGTCGAGGAGCTGATGCCAGAATCCTTCTGAAGACTGGGTGTTGGCCAGTCCGCGGATATGGCGGCGCAGCAGTTCCAGCACGTCACCGTAGCCGGGGTGGTCAGCAGGGAGTACTTCCAGCAGTTCCACCATGGTCATCAAAGCCCATCCGTTGGCGCGGGCCCAGTGGAACTGGGGATGCTCCTCCATTTCCTGTACCCACCCGTGCATGAACAATCCTTTCTCGTAATTGAACATCCGCCGGGAGAATTGCAGCACCTGTTTCACCGCATCATCGAAATATTTCCGGTCACCGGTGTAAGCACCCATCTGTGCCAGGGCGGGAACGCTCATGAAGAGGTCGTCGAGCCAGATCGTGTTGGGGAGGGGCCGGTTGCGGGCCAAGGTGCCGTCTTTAAGCCTGAACTCCTTGTTGCTGATATAATCAATGAAATTTGCAATGACAGGTTCCAGTCCGGGTATGGCTTCCTGCTTCTGTGCCTTGATCATGGCGGCACACAGGGAGCCACAGTCGTCGAGGGCATGGGGGTGAAGAACGGAATAGAAGGTATGTCTCACTCCCGGTTCCTGCTCTTCGAAAGCGACAAATCCCGGCCTGATATCAGCCAGGAACTTCAACCGTTTCGTTGTGTAACGGGCGTAGCGGGGATCGCCGGTGATCTCACCGGCCAGCAGCATCCCGGCATAGGTGACGCCCCATTCATAACTTACCAGCCTGAAGTCACCGGGTTTAAAAATCGTGTTGCCGTCGGTTTTTGAATAGTCGGTCACAGGATTTCGGGTGTTCTTGTCGATCAGTTCCGGAAAGGTGTTCCGGTCGAGATACGTATGAACGGTTTCCAGCACTTGGGTGATGCCGGCCACATCGGGTCTTCCGTAAGGGATTTGATAAGCCGGTTGCAACATGTGGAGCGGAGTATTCGAATCGGTTTGCTTCTGGGCCTGAAGAAAATACGCTGACGCCAGGGCAAGAATTAGAGTTATTAAATTCTTCATAGTAGGTCGTTTTGTCAATCTGCCAGTGAATGTACAAACTCTCCAAAGAGTAAAATCTTACTGCTTTTTGTTTTATTAAAAAGCAGATGTGCAAAATCTTTTTGCTTCTTATTTAAATCAACCGTTTTCAGCAATTGGGCTACTGTTTGTTTGAGCTCCTGTAAGTTTTTCACTCCACAACGCTGTGAAAGATAACTATAATCCGGTTTGGAGAGGGAAAACAATAACATCAGGTCATAAAAATCACGCCCTTTTGAACGGGCGAGCATGGCCGCAATCTTCAAACTGCACAATATGCCGTCAGAAGGAACGGGAAAAGGGAAAAAGAATCCGCATCCATTGATATTCGTTATTATTGGGGTATAGTTAATTCCCTGGTCCTGACCCTCTATCTTTATCAGAAAACGTTCTTCCTTAAAACCGCTCAATCCTAAATCGAACATAAGTTCAGGAAAATAGATGTTGCGTCTGAAAGCGGTCAGTTTCGGATTTTCTCTTTCTATCGTTTTAACCTTCATTCCTGAACGTTCCAGAAACTGAATTACTCCGTTTGTCATTTCGAAAAATTCATTTTTCGAAAGATTTTTACAGTCGAAGTCCAAATCCTCTGAAAACCGGTCTATGCCTTTGACAAGGCGTAGATTTGTTCCTCCGATTAATACCACTTTTCTTATGTAGGGTGTTGAAGAGAGATAATCCAATATCATCAACTGTATATACTCTTTCAGAATGTATTTATCGAAAATTGAATTTTCATGGACATACGCAGGAAAAAATTGCTTTATCTGGTCTATCCGGATCATAAATCATAAATTTTCAGGAATAACTTCACCCGATGGTCAAGTGCCTGGTTTTGGGTCAAACTACAATAGTCCATCAGGAGATCTGTGTTGAAATGAGTGTGCAGGAAATCTTCATCCAGGCGCAATTCATCCAGCTCCTGTTCACTTTCATATTGCGGATAAAGGTAGAGTAAGTCAAGCAATGCCTTTTCGGGAGAGGCCAATTTAATGGTGCGGTTGTCTGCCATAGGTTTTAACACATATCCAAACATTATTATTTCTTTTACATTCTGATAAGTGTATTCAGCAATGTCGTTGATAAATGATGCCGTTTTCAGAGAGGTTACACTGGTAATTTGCACAACTGCCTCTGGGATCATCCCATAAAATGACAAGGCAGTATGCAGACTTATATAGGATGGGCGGTAAATTTGATTGGCAAAATACCGGGAGTAATCAGGTTTGTTCTTATATTCTGAAAAGGCATAATAGCCTTGCCGTAACCTGATGATATATCCTTTTTTAATCCAACGGGTAAGGTTATTGCGGTTAAAACCGGGCTGCCATGCATAAACCTGATTGATGTTTAAGCAAGCCAAATCGAACATTTTCGCTCTGAATTCCCAAAACTCCATTTACCTGTTTTGTTTCTATTATGCTGTAAATATAGTGAATTATAGAAACAAAATTTTTAATTTATCGACAAGGCTACTCCTCCCCCAGGTAAAAAGAGGGGATGGGGGATTGTTCATAGCCCATGGAGCGGTGGATTACCTGGTTGCGGTAGAAGGGATCCTGCAGGAGGGTTACCCGCCGGTCGGTAGCCGGGATGGTGGTGCGATATATCCTCATTTCCCCGGGGAGGATGGTGATAAGTTCCTCGCGCCAGTCCCCCTCAATGTCGGCCATGAGGATCACGGAGCCTTCGATGTCGGTGGTCAGGGTATCTCCCTGATATTTGGCGATGGAGATTTTCCGGGTTTCAAAGCGGTCCCACATGCTGTTCTGCCATCCGGGGGTGACGATGTTTTCCCGCACCTTGTCGGCATCCCACCAGATCCAGTTACGGCATTCGGGGACCTTATCACCGGTGGCAAGCAGTTCTCCTTTGGCCGAGAGGAGGTATTTTTCGCGGGATCCTCCCTTGGGATCTTCGGAAGCGAAACACTCTAGTCCGGGAACTTCAGGAAGGATATCGGCCACCATGCCATCTCCAACATGGAAGGTTTTGCGGCCCACGCCCCAGAGGATCTCACCGGTGCGGGCGTCGACCAGGCAGATGCCGTTCCCGTTATCGTGCCAGTCCTCCAAAGCATAGAAGATCTCCAGTCCGGGCCTTTCCGGATCGATGTCGGTGACGAAACACTTGTCGGGGTGCCCCAGTCCGGTCGACCAGAGGGCGGTACCGTTATCGTCGAGGACCACCGATCCCAGGATGATTTCATCGCGGCCGTCGCCGTCGACATCGGCCGCGTGCATATTGTGGGCACCCTGGTGGCGGATGACGGGATTCTCTTCATCGCCGTCCCAGTGCCAGGCCGGTTTCAGGTTCCCTTCTTTCAGTTGCCAGGCGTCAACGACCATCAGCTTGTAGGTGCCGCGGGCTACCAGCAGGAAGGGGGTCTTCCCGTCGAGGCAGGCGATGCCCATCTGGTTGCGGTTATTGCGGTTGTAGTCGCCAAAGCGGGGAGAACGGGCCGGCCAGTCGATACGGGTGATCTCTTCGCCCGTCATGCCGTTTAACACGGAGCACCATTCCGGTCCGCTGCGCACCCTGCCGTCGGCTTCCCGGGCATCGGCGGGGCCTGTCTTCACGGCGACCTCTGCCTTGCCATCCCCATCCAGGTCGTAGACCACAAAGGGAGCATACCAAACTCCCGGTTCGATACCAGGATCTAGATCCTTCTGCCATAAAAAGGTGCCGTCATGGAGATACGCCTCTATCTTATAGGTGAGTCCCGTTCTGTCAGGTTGCCCGCCGGGATCGATGCCCCGGTCAGGCTGACGGATTACAAAATCAAGCTTCCCGTCGCCGTTGAGGTCGGCAACCGCAATACGCTGAGGACGGTATTCCCCCCGGAAACGGATGGAACGGTAGCTCTGCGGTTGAGAAGAGGCCAGGATGGTCACCCTTTCTGAAGGTTCTCCTTCCTTCCCGCCGACCACAGGACGGAGGGTGTAGGAGATGTCTCTCTCCTTCGGGGCGCCGTTGTCGATGAAATCGGTGGTTGTGGCTACCGGCCTTCGGCTGATGCGAACCGCTTTTTTCCCCGCTTCCTCACGGTAAAGATGAAAGGAGATATCAGCAGGATCCTCGGCCAGCAACCGCCAGCTGAGGTAGATCCTGCCATCTTCCAGGCGGGTAACGGTCACTCCCCGGTCCAGTTTTTCAATAACCCGCTGTCGGGCCCACCCCTCAACCGGCGGTTTGGCTTCGTGATGAGGCGTGGGAACAGGGTACATATAGGTCCTCTCCCGGGGATCCTGAGCCCCGGCATTCCCTGGTGCCATATGCAATATGACCAGTATGAGGATTAAAAATCTACTATTCATCTGAAAATTATTAAGTTATACTTGATCATTACTTCCCCGAAATAGGGGAAGCCCCTGTGACGAATCCTGATATAAAGATGACGATTTTCCCTAACTTAAGAATATTATCTGTATCACTCCGACTACTTTTTAACTTCTTTATTTTCCATCAGGCTATTGCATGAAATTCTGAGTTAAAAAATCAGACAATCAGGCAACTGGGAAAAATCAGAAATTCCATGTCGACACCCGAATACCAGTGGGCATTGCAAAAACTGTCTCTGGAAAAAAGGCATGAAAGTGGCATTTTGCTAAGCCCGGTTCAAACTGCCTGCCTGCATTTAAGTGCTGCTGAGTTATTTTCCATCCGGGACCAGCTTATTGCTCTGGAGCCCGAACTCATCGACAGGACAAATGCTGTGCAGCAAGTACTTGCTGACCTCAAAAAGGGCGAGGAGATTATGGTGGCGGTTTCGGGGTCCCTGGCCACTTTGGAAAGGATTGCCACCCTGACATGAATTCCCAGTCCTGCCCCGGATACCACTCCGGATCAAGACTGCCGGTAAATCCATTTTGACTTGCGAAGCGTGAATTTTGACAGCTTGCTATTCCTGAGATTCTTTATTCCCCGGGCTACCAAAGATGCGGTCAACAGTGCACCTTCTTCGGTGGGATGGGTATGGTCCTGCTTGAAAAAGAATCTTCCGGTGACTTTTTCCTCTCCGTAAGTGTCCAGTTTATCCGACAACAGTTTGTTGAGGTCGATGCACTGCACTTTTTCCTGCCTGGCGACTTCCATGGCCCATTGGGGGTAGCTATCGGGGGTGCGCCTGATTTTTCCGTTCTCCCAGTCGTTGCGGGGAATCGGGGTGATGATGACAGGGGTGGCCTCTTTCCCTCGGGCTTCCCGGACCATTTTCCGCAGGTACCAGCCGTAAGAATGGACCACCTCATGCTGTTTGGTGATCAGGTTGTCGATTTCCACACTCTCCTCACCGGTTCCCCGGATGGTCCCCCGTGCCCTCAGGGTGTCGTTGATAGCTCCTCCGTCATTGTGCCCGAACTGCATCAGGAGATAATCCCCGGACCGGAGCTTTTCCAGAACTCCATCCCACAATCCGCGGGTGATGAAAGTGCGGCTGCTGGTACCCCCCAGGGCATGGTTGAGAACTTCGATCCGTGAAGTGTCCAGGAAAAGGGAGATCTTCTCGCCCCATCCGCGCAATCCGCCTGCCCCGTCACCGCGGCCGTTTTTGACCGTGGAGTCACCGATGATGAAGAGGGTAGGTTTGGTGGCTACGGGAGCGCTCCCCAGGAGCAACAGGCCCAGGAAGAGAGTGGTCAGATGAATCAGATGTTTCATGGTACTTATTTTTAAGTTTGTAACGCCGGAATTTGGAACTCCCCGCCGCCAAGCAGCGGGAAAACGAATCCCGCGAAAACGGGATGAGTTCGACGGGTTTCAGCACCGGATCAGCCATTAGCAGTGCCCGGGCATTGATGCTTACCTGGCACAAAGAACGGATGTAGTCAATCCGATTTCGTCAAGGACTTTTTTTGTGTTTTGCTCGCTTATCCCGCGGCAGCGCCAACGGGGAATACGTTAGCCGGAATTCAAACAACGGTGAAGGAGAGGGCTGGCTCCGCAAAGGCCTGTGACACAGTTCCCCGTGAAGTGCCCTCATCATCCCCGGTTTACCGGGGTTTTCCTATTTTAAAGACAAATGCCGAGGAGGTCATGAATTTTCCACCCTGGGAAGCCACGAAAAGGTGGGTGGCCCGTCCGTTTTGCGTCAGCAGTTGCGGCCTTTCGAAACGGCCGTACTTTTTAAGATGCGGCGGGGCCGGGGACTCCTTTACATAGTGGCTGACGCCGAGATATGCGATCTTGGAATCCGACCAGCGGATGCCGTCGTCCGATTCCAGGATGATTCCCACTTCATGGCCGTATTTCCCCATGTCCCGGGCCAACATGTAATAACGGCCATTTTCTCTAAAAACATATGCATCCTCGAGTTGCCGGTTGTTGCCTGACGAGGAGTAGTCGATGACCGGGTTTCCGGGATATTTTTGGTATGGTCCGTTAACCCGGGCCGCTGTGGCAAGGCCATATTTCCGGTTCCCGCGGATGGCGGGATCGGTATAATTTTCATACTCGTATGTGTTCCACGATTTGTAGTAGAGCCAGCATTCCCCGTTGGGGTGTTTCAGGAAAGCCGGATTGGAAGTGCAGTGGTCATCCCAGGTTCCCGGCTCACCTGCTTCCAGAAGGGGAGTGTCGGGCCTCAGCCAGGGTCCTTCAGGGGAATCGGCGGTGGCCAGGGCAATTCTTTTAGTGTTGGTTTTTTTGTTGGAATTGCCAATGTAGAAGAGGAGGTATTTTCCGTCAATAAACTGAATGTGAGGGTTGTGGCATGTGGTGGCGTCGAACCATTCCCCGCCCCGGGGAGCCAGGATGGTCCGGATGTCCTGGTAGGGCCCTTCCGGCCTGTCGGCAACGGCGTGGGCTATCTCAGAACCGTTGATCCAGCCGCCCATTCCCTTGCGGGCATCCCAGCGGGAAAAGAAGACGTGGATTCTCCCGTCGGAACAGGCAATGGGTGACGTGCCCCATACGTAATATCCCTCCAGTTCCAGGATGCGCCCCAATGGCTTCAGCCGTTTTGAAAATGAGGAACTGTCGCTTTCGGCAGGTGTTTTAAGACGGACAGCCGATGCACATCCCGTGATCCCCGAAATGATCATCATACTCCCTCCCAGGAACGTCTCTTTCAAAAAACCGCGTCGTGTTGTCATTAATGTAAAAAGGATGAAAAGTAGTTTTTCAAGTCGGGGCGACCATGAATTTTTCCCGATTCGCGTACAAGATATGGATTATAGCAATCCGAAGTAGAAAAAGAGTGTTCGTCTCACCGGATGCTCCATGGTATTCATTTCCCCAGCAGGTCCCAGGTTCGGGGTATCGTTGCTGATGCCCATTGCCAATTTGGTGCCCACGGGGGGGATGGCATCGAGGAAGGAGAGATTTCCGGGGGGTAGTGCCGGATAGTTGCGTGGACCGGAAAGTGCGTGAAAGTCAAAGAGCCTCACAAAGAGGTCTTCTTCAGCAGCCACGACCGTAAATTTCCCGTCGACGCTATTGAACTCCATCCAGGAAACATCGTCGAAATAGCCTTTGAACTGGGGCAATCCCCAGTGGTTATCACCCGGAAGCCTGTTGTTGTAAAAGCGTTGCCATACATCCAGCACGCCGCCGGCCATGCGGTTTTTCCAAACGTTGGTGGGTCCTTTTCCCAGCCATTTCACCCCGATGATGTCTGACTCGGGAAAGGTGAAGGAGATTCCTGCGAAGGGGTGCGGACCGGGCAGGAGGTACTCGTAGTTCAATTCCAGCCATCCGCTGGGGTACATTTTCCAGACGACATTTTTGAGGTCACCGGAATAACTCATCACCAGGGAAGCGAAATCAGGGGTGGTAAATTGAAGGATGCCTGTCATCCGGGCCATACCACCGGTCAACAGGGGGCCCTGACCGAAAGGGATGGGGAGTCCCAGGTCGTTGGAGATCCTCCGGATGGTGCCGTCGGTTTTGCTGAAGGTGACGGCGATCCCTGCAGCTTTCAGGGTAATCAGAGTGTCGCTTTCCAGGATTTCGGGGATTCCCTTTTCCCGCGTCAGATCGGCAGCCTGCCGTTCTATGGGGAGGATGTTGTCTTCCTCCACCCCCTGGGCTCTCAACCGGTCGCGCAACTTCTGCTGCTGTTCGTCAAGGGTGAGGGAGACCAGCTGGTTTGTGCTTTTCCGGTTGCCGTTGATCTTTTGCGACCAGCAGAAGATCTCTTTCCCATGGGGATCAAAGGCTTTCAGGTAAAGGGCATCGGCCCGGGCAAAGTCAGTGGGTAATTCAAGGATGAGGAATCCTTGCTGCAGCGGTTTCAGGTCGGGACTTGTCACCTGTCCGCTCTGAATGACCGTATGAAAAGGCTGTCTGTCAGCAATGCCGCTGAAATTTACCAACTGCCATTCAAACCGGCACTCCCTGAGGTTTGTGAAGTGAAAGCGGTTTTCCGCGGGTATCTTTCCGTCGAAAGTGGCGGTGATTTTCGGAAGGGTCACTTTTACCGGGCTAAAGATTTCCCGGATGGCATAATAGCTGCCTTCTTTTTCGCGGTGGGGGCCCACCACCCCGTCGGGACCGTTTACCCGGTTGGCGTCGAGGAAGCCGTTCAGGTCGGTGCGGACCACTGCCTCGTCAACCAGGGCCCAGAGGAAACCTCCTCCCGAATTCGGGGTGTTCCAGAAGAGCTCCCAGAAATCTTCAAGGGCAGCCCCGCCGCCGCCGTCATCCTGGGCATGGAGAAATTCCGTGGGCATGTAGATTTTTCCTTCTGCAAGGATCTTCCTGGAACTGTAATAATTCTCATAATGGTTGCAGTCGATGCCGTTGAAGTCATTCCCCGGGCGGTGGTGTGCGTGGATCACCGGCCGGCCCGATTTGTCCCATCTGCCGAAATCATCGTCCAACTCCTTGTTGGTGCCTCCTTCGTTGCCGTTGCTCCAGAAGATCACCGAAGGGTGGTTCAGGTCGCGCAATACCATCTCCTTCACCAGTTTCTCCCCGGCGGCTGTGGAGTATGCATTCTGCCATCCGGCAAGTTCATCCAGGACATAAAGCCCCAGAGAATCACAATAATGAAGGAACGATTTATCGGGGGGGTAATGGGCACATCGAACGGCATTCATGTTCATCGATTTCATCAGCAGGACATCCTCCAGGTTGATCCGGTCATTGAGACAGCGGCCGCTCTCAGGCCAGAAGGCGTGGCGGTTGATCCCTTTCATTTTGATTTTGGTGCCGTTGAGGTAGATGCCATCTCCCTCCCGGATTTCGATGGTGCGGAAACCGAATTTTTCAGAAGTGGTGAAAAGGTTTTGTATGCCTTTCTTGAGGGTGATCGTGATCATATACAGGTGAGGAGTTTCGGCGCTCCAGGTTTTTGGATGATCCGCATTACAGGAGAGGGTGACCACGGAATCATCAGGGGTAACAATGGCTTTGCACGTGGCCACCACCTGGTGGTCGTCACCGGTGATTACCGCCTCCACAGTGCGGCTCCCTTTCACTCCCGCAGGAAAGAGGTCCATGACGAAAGTGCCGTCTGCCTGTGCGTCAATGGCCACTCTTTCAATATATTCTGCAGGGAAGGCTTCCAGGTAAACGGGGCGGAAAATCCCGCCGAAAACCCAATAGTCGGCATACCGTTCGGCATTGTTGACCGACCGATCGGAAGACATCTTGCTCACAGTGGCTTCCAGGAGATTTTCCCCGCCGAAACGAAGCTTGTCCGTAATGTCATATTGAAACCGGTAAAAGGCTCCCTGGTGGATTTCCCCCGCCGGCTGTCCGTTGATCTTCACTTCCGTATCGGTCATGGAGCCTTCAAAGACGACGAAAACCCTTTTCCTTTTCCACCGGGCCGGCACATTGAAATGGTGTTTGTAGATTCCTTTTTCGTCGGAGAACCTGAATTTTTTCCCATAGGTACGGTAATCCCGGCCGTAGTCGTACTCCCCGAATCCCTGCTGTTCCCAGTGGGAAGGGACTTCGATGGTGGTCCACCGGCCACTGTTTCTTCCTGAAGTGCAAAAGAACTCCCAGGTTTTGGTATTGTCAAAACCGGTACCGGAGAGGTACAGAATCTCTTTCCCGGAGGCATCTGCCCGGAAGGAGGTTCCCGGAATCACAGCAAACAGAAAAAATAAAAATGGTATTACGCGGTTCATAGAGTCTTGCTGTTTATGGTTGCGGTTGACCATCGTTCTTTAGCTAATACGTTAAAATATCGTTCAGGCTCTCTTTTATGATGGACAAATGATCCTTTGAAATCTCTCCCAGGCGGTTTTTGAATCTCTTTTTTGCGAGGGTCCTGATCTGGAAAGTGATGACTTCCGAATCTGCAGCCAAACCATTTACCTGGTTTTTTTCAATAACCAGGCACCCTGCATAATTTTTTATTTTGGTGGTCAAGGGGCAGACGATGGCAATCCCCAGGTTATCGTTCATGGCATTCCCGCTGATGACCACCACCGGCCGGAACCCAAATTGTTCATTCCCATTAACCGGATTCAGGTCTGCCAGCCAGATATCACGTTGTTTCATTATCCAGGATTTTGAGGTATTCCTCCAGCCCTTCCTCAGCCATCAGCAAAATCTCTTCATCCCTCGAAGCCGCTTTAAAAGTCCGGATCAGTTCAGCCTTCCTGATTCTTTCAAAATAAGCTTCCAGCGCCTGTTCCAGGATCCTGGACTTGGGTATCCTGAATTTTTTCGAATAATCATTGAGCCGGGAAATAATTTCCGGTGATAATGAACTGGTAATGTTCATAACGTTCTGTTTAGATCAAATTGGAATTAATATGAATTTTCCGTAACAATAAAAAACATACGGCCGGAAGTTTTTCGTCCTCCCCGAAGGAAACCGGGAAACCGTCACCTGTTCCGGCCAGGGTATGTGGGCTTGCACTCAAATTTCCAGCAGCATGCCGAAGGGTTTTATTTGATCTCTTCGTCAAAGACAACGGCCACTTTGCCGCATTTGCCTTCGGCCATCAGGGCATATGCCCGGGAAGCCTGCTCCAGGGTGAAACGGTGGGTGACCAGTTCCTCGGGGTGGATGTTCCACCGGACCAGCCGCTCAACAAGTTCTTCCATTTTCCAGATGGAAGTGACCCAGGAGCCGTAAATGGTTTTCTGGTCATGGATCAGGTCAGGAGAAGGATTAAGTTCCATGGTGCCTCCTTCGCCAACCAGGGCGATTTTTCCCCATTTCCGGGCAGCCCTGACACAAAGCTGTCTGGCGAGGGTATGCCCGGAGCAATCAACGGTTCTTTCAAAACCGTTGCCGTTGGTTTCTGCCATCACCTGCTGAAATATCTCCGGCCCCGATACGAAGGTTTTGTCGGCCAGTCCCAGGGAACTGGCCAGGGCGCATCTTTCAGGGATGGTATCCACGCCGATCAGTTTTTGTGCTCCCATGGCTTTTGCCAGCATCAGGGCAGCCAGTCCCACCGGTCCGAGTCCGGTGACCAGAACGGCGTCGTTTCCGCAAATGCCGGTCTTTTCGAGGCCTTCGTAGACGGTTCCGAAACCGCAGGCCACCTGGGCTCCGTCGGTATAACTCAACGTAGCGGGGAGTTCCACGAGGTCTTTCTCCTCGGCAAGCACATAAGGGGCCATTCCGCCGTCGCGCTGCCATCCGTAGGCGGCCCTGTGCGGACTGGTACAGCTGATCATGTATCCCCGGCGGCAGTCGTTGCAAACCCCACAGCCGGAAATATGATAGATGATCACCCGGTCGCCCTCTTTGAACCGCTTCATGCCCGGACCGCACTTCACGATCAGGCCCGCTGGCTCATGCCCCGCAATTTTATCCTGGTAACCCTCGGGACCCTTGCCGAGGTGCTCATGGTAAATGGCCCTGATATCGCTGCCGCAGATCGTACTCGACTTGGTCTTTACCAATACCTGCCCGTGGCCGGGTTCGGGAACTTCCACCTCTTTCAGGATTACGGTGCTGTCACCGGGCAGGTAAGCCGCCATCATGGTTTTTGGTATTGTCATATGTTATTTTTGTGTGATAATTCTTTTATGGATGCAATGTCTCTTTTATTGATCTTCTGACCTTTTCTTTGGAAAGTGTTGCGGATTGGCCTCTGGAGGCACCTTGTCACGGGGGTGTTATTTCTCCGTTGAGATCCCAGAGTTCTTCCCATGACTGTCCCTCTTTCCAGAGGAAAACCTGGCCTTTGATCAGCCGGCAGTTCCTGTCAATTCCGGCGATGGTGGCCATTTCCTCCTCTGTAAGCGGATCTTCTGTCACGCATCTGAGGTTGCTCATGTAGTTGTTTTCTTTCACCGAGAAGGGTATGGGCACCTGTCCCCGCTGAACGGCCCATTTCAGGCATACATGTGCCGGATGGATGTTATGTTTCCGGGCGATTTCCACGATGACCCGGTCTTCCATGTCAACGGTATCCTCCAGCGTACGGTCCCGTTCCGGTCTTCCGGGGGAACCCAGCGGACTGTAACCGATAGGAAGGATGTCATGGCTGACCACATAATCAAAAAGTTCAGGTTGCTGAAAATGGGGATGGAGTTCCATTTCATTGGCCGCCGGGGGAATTCTGGCGTCGCGGAGCAGCAGTTCCAGCTTGGGGATAGTCATGTTGGAGGTGCCGATGTGCCTGACCCATCCCCGGTCTGCCAGTTCTTCCATCTGACGCCAGGTTTTCATGTAATCCTCATGAATGTATGGTTTGGCGTCGGGATGGCGGGAAGTCACGTCGCATCCCGGGGGATGGTAATTCGGGAAGGGCCAGTGGATGAGGTAAAGGTCAAGGGTTTCCAGTTGTAGGTCGTCAAGGCTCCTGCGGCAGGAGTCGATTGCCTTTCCGTGCATGTCGTTCCAGAGCTTGGAAGTGATCCACAGTTCTTCCCGCTTAACCACTCCCTCCCGGAACAACCGCTGCAGCGAGGCCCCGATCTCCTTTTCATTTCCGTAGACCGAGGCGCAGTCAATATGGCGGTACCCCAGCCTGATGGCATTGTATACGGCGGTGGCGACGACACCGGGAGCGACATGGTCCGACCCGAAGGTCCCCAGCCCGATGGCCGGAATCAGGGCCCCGGTGCGGAGCTTCCTGACAGGAACCGCAGCAGGATTTACCCCCATGGCATGGTTTGTATTCATTTTTTCAATAAATGATGGTGTTTGCTTCAAATTGATGTAAAATTAAAAAACTATGTAATGAAAACGGAACGCGGAAGGAGAAAAGTTGCAGGATACAACTTCCCGGAAAAATAAATTTTCATCAAAGGCCGAAATATTGCGCTGAATTGATATTTTTAACATCATAAAAAAACGTTATGAAAAAGATACTTTTCTCAATTTTTCTGATCACGGGGATTTTCCTTTCCCGGGCAGTGCAACACGCTCCCCGGCTGATTGTCGGGGCCGATAAAATAGGTTTGTTGCAGGCGGTTCACACTCCCGGTTCCGGGGATGTGGCTGTTGCCCGGCAGGGTGTGGCCAGCCTGGTTACGAATGAGCAGGTGAAACAGGCTTCCGGGGAGAAGGGTATTATGCTGGTCAGCAGCGATGACGTGGTCATGGCGCTGCCCCGGAGCACCCCGGATGCAGAGCAGGTAAATCCCAAAGGGATTAGTGACTATTTTGAGGCGGTGAAGGAGAGCGGTCAGGAGTTGCATAGTCTGATGGTGCTGCGGCATGGGAAAGTCGTGGTCGAAAAGTGGTTCGATGGCCATGGTCCTGCCATACCCCATGTGATGCACTCGGTCAGCAAAACCTGGACCTCCACGGCAGTGGGATTTGCAGTTCAGGAGGGACTGCTGACGGTGGGTGATAAAGTTATTAAATATTTTCCCGAGGATCTTCCTGCAGAAGTATCTCCCTGGCTGGCCGATCTGGAGATCAGGGATTTGCTGACCATGTCGGTGGGGCATTCCGCGGAGCCTTCTGTGGACCGGACTAAACCGGATTTAAGCTGGGAAAAGGTATTCCTTGCCCACCCCATTGAACATGAGCCGGGAACGAAATACCTGTATAACAGTATGGCTACCTACATGGTATCTGCCATTTTGCAGAAGGTCACTGGCCAGACGGTACTCGATTACCTCACTCCCAGGTTGCTTCAGCCTTTGGGCATCACAGGCGCCCACTGGGAATCCAGTCCGTCGGGAGTGAACTGCGGAGGCTGGGGCCTGTACATCAAAACCGAGGATATGGCCAAACTGGGGCAGTTTTACCTTCAGAAAGGAAAATGGAACGGAGAACAACTCCTGAACGAAGCCTGGATTGATGAAGCAACGAAAGCCCATATCAATCAGCCGCCGCAGTGGTTCCCCAAAGAGGGTAATCCGGAGAAGAGCGACTGGGCACAGGGGTACGGCTATCAGATCTGGCGGTGCCGTCACAACGCCTTCCGGGCCGACGGCGCCGTGGGGCAGTTCATCATCGTCATTCCCGACAAGGATGCCGTGGTAGTCACTACCGCCAATATTCAGGATATGCAAGGGGAGATCAACCTGATCTGGAAGCATTTGCTGCCGGCAATGGAGTGACGGCGGAACCCATCTTCATGTATGATAAAGATATACAGGTTTCTTAGTCCGTGTGTTATCCTCTTGTTTACGACCTTTCAGTCATTTCCGCTGAAGCCCGAAGAGGTGAACCTCCGATCCCATCCGCCCAGGATCATCCGAACCTGTTGTATGTTCGGAAGCCGGGTAGGGGTGGTGATGGTCCCTTTTCTGAAACTTTCCGATATTACAAGTCCGGTCAAATTGGGAACTCACAGTTTTCTCGGCGGTTCGCAGGAGAAAAACGGTGTGATCTACACCCGGAGGGGAGGGTTTATAGATATGGGACATCTGCGGGATCAGGCAGACTGGACGGCATACTTCTATGCCCTGTTGACGGAGGAGCAGGGAAGGGGACCTCATATCAGGCAATTGGGATACGAAGGGGGGGGAAAGTCGCTAATGATCAACATTCCGGCCGGTATGTCGGGTGAAGAGGTTTTATCACTCTCGGGCCGCATCGCATATGACCTTTCTGTATGGCATGAAATTGCTACCTGGTATGGTGTTTCTTCTGTTCCACTGGTGTCTGAACAGTTTTCCAGCTTTTCGCCTGAGGATGTTTATTCCAACCTTTTGGGGGTTATGCTTGGAATTGAAGCGATAAAAAGCGATCTGCCCTATCATAAGGCCATGACCCTTTTGATCCGTGAAAAGCTCAAAGAATTGGAAGCTGTCAGTTCTGAGGAAGAAACGGCCGCCGCCATGGAAGCCGTCAGGGATATCTGGTGGACCCGGTTGCGGCGTTACCCCAGTTCAAAGTTTGTCATGCTCAGGTATGCCTTTCCGTATGAGCCGGTATGCCCTTTCCTGATCCCTTCCGCCGATGCTGCTCCCCTGATATATGAGCCTGTTTGCCTTCCCCCGGTCAATGCCCTGAGTTGCGGGGAGGGTACTTTGTACGAATTGGCCATCCGGTTGAATCATAAATTCCCCCTGCGTATGCTTTTCCCCGGACGAGGAGAACGCCGCATCACCCACAGAGATTTTGACATACTTATCGCCCACATCCGGAGGGAGTATGAAACCGGATTTCTGATACCCGGGAAAATCCGTAAAGGAAACAATACAGGGGGACCCCCTGGAATGAAAGAGAGGAAACGGAAATCAAATGCAAAAAAACTGAAAAATGAAGATCATGAAGGATAAGTGGGGTAAAATTGCGGTAACTGTTCTGCGGATGGCCATCGGATGGCATTTTTTGTATGAGGGTTTTGTCAAACTGGCTGCGGGAGAGTGGTCCTCTTACAGTTATCTTGTCAATGCCACAGGACCTTTTCCCGGGTTTTACCATTGGCTGGCATCGGCTCCGGCTTTGGTGAATGTGGTGGATTTTCTCAATGTCTGGGGGTTGATCCTTGCCGGATTGGCTCTTTTTCTGGGCATTTTGACCTCCGTGGCCATAGTAGGCGGTATCCTGTTGCTCCTGCTCTATTATTTTGCATATCCTCCCTTTGGAAGCGGTCTGATCAGTAACGTTTCCGGGCAGTTTTACATTATTGACAGGAATTTCCTGGAAGCGTCGACCCTGCTTCTTCTGCTCACCCTCAGGGAGAAAGGTTATGGCCTTTATGCCCTGCCATTTTTGCGGAAAAGAAGCATCGGAGAAGGGGGTGCCTCCCTGCCGGGAAGGGGAACCTCTCCGGCACCGGGGGATGCAGGCGCGGACCCTTCCCGCAGGGAAATGGTGAAAAACCTGGTCTCCCTGCCCCTGTTGGGAGTAATGGGGTGGGGGGCCTCTGCAATGACCCGCAAATTCGGGGTGGATACCTTGTCAGGGGCAACCATTCAACTGAAGCATTCCGACCTTCGGAAACTGGAGGGGGAGTTGCCTGCCGGAAAAATCGGGAATCATACGATCAGCCGGCTGGTAATGGGCGGCAACCTCATTGGAGGATGGGCGCACTCGCGTGATCTCCTCTATGTGCCCTCGCTCTTCAGGGCTTACAATACCGAAAAGAAAGTTTTTGAAACCCTTATTCTTGCGGAAAAGGCTGGCATCAATACCATTAATATCGGTTACGCTTCCAATACCCTGCTTGCCAAATATAAAAAGCTTACCGGCAGTTCCCTGAAAGTAATCTCCCAGGTGGCCCCCAATATGGAGAAGGGGGATTTTTTCGAACAGATCAACGGGGCCATTGATGCAGGGGCCGATATATTGCAGGTCCAGGGCAACTGGTGTGACTGGCTGGTAAGGGACGGCAGGCCGGAAGTCATCGCCGGAATGCTGGAAAGGATCAGAAACCAGGGATATACCGCAGGCCTGGGAGCGCATACCGTCGACTCGCTGATCGCCTGCGAAAAATTGGGCATCCTTCCCGACTATTATATGCAGACCATGCATCATGACAACTACTGGTCGGCCCACCCCCGGGAAAACAGGGTGCCCTTCGAAGTCGATGGGAAGAAGAATCCGGAGCACGACCGTTTTCACGACAACTGTTTCTGTCTTTTCCCCGACCGGACGGTGGAGTTTGTCAACCGCGTAAAAATTCCGGTGATGGGATTCAAAGTGCTGGCAGCGGGAGCAATCGCCCCAGAAGATGGCTTCAGGTGGGCCTTCGAAAATGGGGCCGACTTTATCTGTGTGGGGATGTTCGACTTCCAGGTGGTCGATGATGTGAATACCGTGGTGGCTATCCTGAACAACATTCCCGCCAGGAAACGGGAGTGGTATGCCTGATTCATCCCATGCTTCCGGAACGGGAAGGGAAAGGTGGCGCAAGGAGGGAAAGGCCAGGACCCCTATCGGAAGCTACAGGGAGTGGACGGAATGTTTCCTGACTTCCGACAATAGCTCCCTGGCGCGGTTCCCGGTCAGGCTGTCGAGCAGTTTCCAGAATTCCTCCCCATGGTTTTTGACTTCCGTATGGGCAAGTTCGTGGAGGAGGATGTAATCAATCAGGTGATCGGGAAGAGTCATCAGCTTCAGGTTCAGGCTGATGTTGTTCCGGCCTGAACAGCTTCCCCAGTTCGACCGGTTGTTGCGGATCGTGACACGGGCATATTTAAAATGATGAAGTGCGGCCAGCTCTTTTAACCTCCCCGGAAGGTAATGGCGGGCTTCCCAGCGGTAGATCTCCGTCATCACCTTCCGGATGTGCCCCTGAACCTCCGGATGTTCAATGGTCAGCTTCGCAGGGTAGAGAATCTCTATGTTAAATCCGTTCTGTTTCAGGGTGGTATTTTCTCCCTTCGGGTAAACAATTATCTTGTGATAACGGGTTGAGATTTCTCTGTTTTCAGGAAAGAGCGGCTGTATTGCTTCAAGTTTCCGTCGCTGCCGGATGATCCAGCTGGTGTGTGCTTCGGCAAACCGGACCGCTTCAGCGAGGGATACACCGTAAGGGTAGGATACCGAGACCTTTGCCTCTGCTGATACACGCAATCTGATCCTCCGGGAACGGGGATTTCTGGAAAACAGGATGTTACCGATGCGGTTTATGTTAATTACTTTTACGGCCATCCGATCTGATCTCCCGAAAGCGCAAGTTTTAGAACAACCGGTTGAAATGATTCGCCAGATGTTGGCGCATCCCCTTTCGGAATTGTCCGGGATCGCGTTCGCGGAGGATTTCCACCAGTTCCTTGTGGGAAACATATTTCTTTTTAACGATCGGTTTGTTGATCAATCCACTGGAGTATACGTAATGGAAAACCGGCAGGAGCATCGTCTGGAATTCTTTCAGAATTTCGTTTCCCGATATTTCATAGAGTTTCCCGTGAAACTGTACCTCGTATTCCACATCAAAGAGGGTATCAGGGGAAGGGGAGTTTTCGTTCCTGACAATCCAGGCCAGCTCTTCGATGTCTTTGTCGGTTACCCTTCTGACCACCAGGTCGGCCATCCCCACTTCGAGGACCAGACGCAATTCGAAGACGTTTTTCAACGACTGGGGGTCCAGGATGTTGGGAATCATCGATTTCTGAAGAATATGGGGTAGGTTGGGACTTTTAATCAGGGTTCCCTTGTGTTTGATTGATTCGATCAATCCCATGGTTTTCAGTCTGTTGAGTGATTCACGGATGACGGTACGACTGACACCCATCGCTTGTGCCAATTCGATTTCCTTAGGAATAACGTCACCCGGACTCAACTCCTTTTTGATAAAGAAGTCGATCAGGTTCATTTCCACTTTGTCGACCAGGCTACGGGTATCAATCGCTTGAATGTCTGACATCAGATCTTCGGTATTCATCTCAGGGAGATTTATCAGAATTAAATCGGAAACAAATGTATAAAAAAACAAACATAATATATGTATTACATAAGACAAGATTCAAAAACTTTAATCATGTTCGGGTTGAACGCTTGTTTTTGCGGGATCAATCTGCCTATCGGTATCAAATAGGTTGATTACATTACAAAATAATGATAAAAATCATATAAATAGGGTAAATAAAAGTGAAAAAAAAACTTGCAGATTTGATATATCCATCTATATTTGCGGTATTATGTAGTACATAAGACATAATTTGAACAATTTAACCATTAATTCGAATGCTATGAACAAAATTTCTTTACTGAAGCCGGTTTTTCTGGCATTGGTGTTTCTCTTTTCGCTTGGTTTGGCCAGTGCCCAGACGGCGATAACGGGAACCGTGACAGATGCCCGCGATGGTTCCACACTTCCCGGTGTCAACATTATTGTGGCAGGGACAATGGTAGGGACGATTACCGATATTGACGGTAATTTTTCGCTTACCCTTCCTACCGATGCCGGGGAACTGGTTTTTTCCATGGTGGGATACTCTACGCAGACCCTTCCCGTCGGGGAGGCGACGGTTTACAACGTTGCCCTGCAGGAAGCCACAAAGGCCCTGGATGAGGTGGTGGTTATAGGTTATGGAACCCAAAAGAGGAGTACCCTGACGGGATCAGTAACCAAAATGGATCCGAAATTGCTGGAAACGGGGGTTCGCTCCAACCCTGCCCAGGCCCTGGCGGGTACCATTCCAGGATTGAGGGTGGCCACCACTACCGGCCGCCCAGGCTCGCTGCCCACCATTGTGTTGAGGGGGGGTACCAATTTTGACGGTTCGGGAAGCCCGCTGATCATCATGGACGGACAGATCAGGGGTTCCATGAGCGATATCAATCCTGAGGAGATCGCCAGTATCGAGGTGCTGAAGGATGCCTCCGCCACAGCCATTTACGGCGCACGCGCCAGCAATGGGGTGATCCTGATCACTTCCAAAAGGGGGAAAAGCGGGACTGCCCAGGTAAATGTCAAAGTGAAAACCGGGGTCAACTTCCTGAACGTTCCCTATGAATTTGAAGATGCCGCAGGCTATGTCAAATGGGCCAGGCTGGGCGCCGAACAGGCCATTCTGAACGGTACCCTCGCCATTACCAATGTGGCAGGAGTTGGTCCCCGGGGTACCGGAAACCAATACAAAGATGCCAACGGAAATATCCTTGACGGAAATTATAACTCCACCGCCATCTGGAGTGTGATGCGCCTGAATGACGTTAACAGGGAGTTGCTGCAAAAACCGGGATGGAAAACGATGAAGGACGTTATTAAAACCAATGCCGCAGGCAACTATGACCCCAACGGTGAATATTATGACTTGATTTACCGCGATTTCAACTACGGAGACTACGGACTCAATAAAACCGCCGTCACCCAGGATTATAATGTCAGCTTCAGCGGCGGAAATGAAAGAGGCAAGTATTTCGCCAACCTGGGGTACTATGATGAGGGGGGTCTTTCGCTTGCCACATTTTACAACAGGCTTAACTTTGCCTTAAACGGGGATTATAAAATCAACGATTGGCTGACTTCGGAAAGCGGCTTGCAGTTTGCCCGCGCAAAATGGCGGAATCAGTCGTTGCAGAACGGGGAAACCAACTACTGGGCCCGTATGCTTTCTGCTCCCCCCACCCTGAGGGAATATAACGAAAACGGCGAATGGATCCTGGGCCGCGATGCCAGTGACGGAAACCCTGCCTTTAACATAGATGCTTACAAGAGGGATAACCAATCCGATAAGTTTACCATGAGCCAGGCTTTGAGGGCTGACATTATGAAGGGATTGTATGTAAGGGTCAGCGCCATCATGATGTATGACGAGTCTTTGCAGGAATCTTTCAACAAGGATTTCCGTACAGGGATTATGAGCTATACCAATCCCAATACCGGGTGGAACAGAACTAGGAGTTCCGAGGCTCAGTTCGACAGGGTTATCCGCCAAACCTACAATGCCATTGCCAATTACGAAACCAAATTTCTGGATAAGAACAACATCAGTGCCATGGTAGGCTTCGAATTTTACGATTCCTTCAACAAAGGGTTGTATGCTGCCGGGTCTTTGGCACCTACCGATGATTTTGCTGATCTCGGCCTGACCTTGAACAACAAGGACCAGCAGACCCGGTCGACGGATTCCTGGCACAGCAATGAGCGGATCATGTCGGGCTTTGGCCGTGTGAATTACAACTATGATGAAAAATACCTCCTGACCATGACAATCAGGCGGGATGGGTATTCCCGGCTGCTGGGCGATAACCGCTATGGAACCTTCCCGGCATTCTCACTGGGCTGGCTCATGCACAAAGAGTCCTTCATGGAATCGGCCGGGGATTGGTTATCTTACCTGAAACTACGTGGCAGCTGGGGTAAAAACGGAAATGTTGGCGGTATCGGCACCTATGAGCTTCAGGGGTCGTACGGCTCCCAGACGGCCTACAACGGTAATATCGGATTTTTGCAGACCGGTCTGGCCAATCCCGTATTGAGATGGGAAAAATCCAACACCGTGGAAGTGGGTGCCGACATGGGCTTCCTCGACAACCGGATTTATGCTTCCCTTTCATTCTACAACAGGATTACCGATGATAAAATTGCCAGCGTTGTGCTACCCACCTCCTCGGGTGTTTCAAGCATTCGCACCAACAACGGGAAGATGCGCAACCGGGGTGTGGAATTGGAATCAACAATAAAAGTCATTTCCAAAAAGGATCTCAAATGGGACATCGGGCTGAACGGAGCGTGGATCAAGAACATGGTTTTGCAACTCCCGTTCAACGGCAACGAAAACAACCGGCAGGGGGGTCAGCAGATCTACGATCCCGCAACCGGTAAGTTGATCTGGGTCGGTGGTTACCAGGAAGGTAAGGAGTGGGGTGAAGTCTTCGGTTTTGTGAGCGAAGGGATTATCCGCACTGATGAGGATCTGGCCAAATACAACAAGTTAGACCTGGCTGCCGGACAGGTATGGTATGGAAGTGCCGCCGGGAGAAGGGTGGCCAGTGCGAAACTGATCGCTGAAAAAGGTCTGACCGGATGGATCTCCACCAAGAAGGGAGATGTGATGTGGAAGGATATCGATAAAAACGACACCATCGATTACCGTGACCAGGTTTCTCTTGGCCGCGTGCTGCCCAGGGTTACAGGGGGCTTTAACACTACCGTGTCCTACAAGGATTTCGCGCTGGCGGCCAGGATGGACTTTGCGCTGGGCCATATCCAGCGGGACGCTATGCAATTGTGGTCGCTGGGATGTATGCAGGGAGAATTCAACATGACAAAGGATGTCAGGGATACCTGGACCCCCGACAATCCCGATGCGAAGTACCCAAGGTATGTCTGGGCTGATCAGCTCAACACCAAAAACTTCGACCGTCCCAGCGGCATGTTCTGGAGGAAATCCAATTACCTGGCTTTCCGCGAAGTTACCCTGAGTTATAACCTCCCAAAATCGATGCTTTCCAGGATAAAAATCCCTAAAGCGATCATTTCGGTCACGGGGCAAAACCTGGGATACCTCTCCGACAGGCTGCTGAACCTTCCCGAACGTACCGGGGATCAGAACGGGGCATACATCATTCCTACACAGCTGATCTTTGGCCTGGATATTACGTTATAAGAGTAAAAAGTCATATTTAAATCAGAAGAAAATGAAAAAGTTAAGATATATAATTGGGGCAGCGGTAATCTTCCTGTTGACTGCGGTATCGTGCCAGGATACGCTTGACCTCTCTCCCATTGATTATTTCGGGGATGGGAACTACTGGAAGAATGAATCCCAGGTTTCCAACTTCATGGTCGGCATCCATAAGCAATTGCGCGACTACCAGTTCATGCTCGTCCGCCTGGGAGAAATGCGGAGTGGCAATTACAGCAACATTGACCGTCAGAATACTTCACTGAACGAACTGCCCATCATTGAGCAACGTATTGATGAAAACTCAACAGGAGTAGGAAGCTGGGCGGGTTTTTACGGCCCGATCCTCCAGGTCAACCTGTTTATTCAAAAAGTGGAGGCAATTGACTTTCTTCCGGCTAACAAGAAAGGTTACTATCTCGGCCAGGCTTATGGATTAAGGGCATTCTACTACTTCCACCTGCTTCGCACATACGGAGGTGTCCCACTCTGGCTGGAGCCCGAAGTGCTTCTCGGAAACACCGATCCTGTCAAACTGCGCAAAGCCCGCTCCACGGAAGCTGAAATCCTTGCATCGATTAAAAGTGATCTGGAAAAATCGGTTGCCAACTTCGGAAATGCTGCCAGTCCGGCTGACAAAAGCCAGTGGAGCCCCCGGGCCACCCTCATGCTCAAAGGTGAGGTTTACCTCTGGTCTGCCAAGGTGTACGGAACCACCGCCGACCTGGCAGAAGCGAAAAATGCCTTAAATGCCATTTCAGGAACCTCTCTGGCCAAGAATTTTGCCGATGTGTTTGCCTATGATAAGAAGAATAACAGTGAAGTAATATTCGCACTTCGCTACCAGGTCGGGGAAGCAGAACAACCCACCTATTCTTATTTCCTTTATTCGACCTATAATTTCGACAATCTCCATTACAAGGACTCTCTGGCCAGTGGTCCGCTGCTGGTGGATCCTCTTCAGATTGCAGCTTCGAACGCTTATCAGATTATCCAGCGTTATGCTTACACATTCGAACTGTTCCAGTCGTATGACCTGAAAGACAAGCGCAGGGATGCCACTTTCTATGATTATTATAAGGTGACCAAGGATCCATATCAGGTGAATATCAGGAACACGGCCCTGGTGAAATTCCTGGGGGTGATCAGCGCCAACAAACGCTATTTTGCCGATGACTGGACGGTATACCGCGAAGCTGACCGCTTGCTTATGCTTGCTGAAATCGTCAACGCCGAAGGCGGGGATCCCTCCTCGTACATCAAGCAGATACGTGACCGCGCTTTTTACCCTGATGCCGACCCGACTCCTTTCGTGAATTCTACAAAAGACAACAACGAACTGGCAATTTTTGCCGAACGCAACAAGGAGTTTGTCCACGAAGGGAAAGCCTGGTATGACTTGCGGCGTATGAAATACGGGGCTGACTTCCTGGTGTTCAAAAGTACAGCACATAAGTATGGCGTACTCGACAAAGCAAAACAGGCCCATATGGTGCTGTGGCCCATCGAAAAAGCCATCTGGACCAACGACCCGCTGGTAGATCAGACACCCGGCTATGCAACATCAAAACCGCAATAAGAAGCCATACTCACGGCCATTAATGCAGAAAAGGAGGGACATGCCGCCCATCCATTATATACCGGTTTTTGTTCATAGATTTGATTAACCAAGATGAAAAGTGATTGCAGTCGCCCGGAAACGGGCACTGCAACACTTTTTGTGAGGCTTTCATTGCCCGGGAAAACTCCGACGGGCATCAAACCTCCAAAAACCAGGGTAAATAATTTTTATTTCCGGTGCAACAGTGCTATTATTGTTAAATCAAGAGGAACATAAAATCCGGCGTTGTAGCCTTTTTCAGTACGATTCCATTTCAGCTCATTTTAAAAAGACTTACCAATGGTTAACAAATTTCAAATCGCGGGAGGAATGGTTCTTTTTCTTTTTCTTACCGCCCTTTTTTCCTGCAGCACGGGCGTAGGGGAAAAGGAGATTCAGGGCGTTGCTGGGGTAAATATCGTTCAGCATCGGGAACCCCTTTTAATCGGACGGGAGAATAAGCCGGCTGTTGAGGTTTCCTTTACCTTGGAGGATGACGGGAAACCCTGGTCGCTCACCAGGGCTGAACTGACTTTTGATGAGGGGAGCCGGTTCGATGGCCTCTCTGCTGTGTCAGTTCAGTTGTCTGACACTTCAGGTAATGAAGAGCTGACGTTCCCCGCAGTTGACTTTGATCCTGCAAAGGCGAAGGTTAAAGTGACCGGGAAGAAGGAATTGGGTGCAGGAACCCATGTGGCCCGGTTCTTTTTTCACCTGAAAGAGAATCCCGACTTGCTCACCGCCCTGAATGTCAATGAAGTAAAGCTGCATTTTCAGCGTCGGGGAGAAATAGTTGTTCAGCCTTCGGAAGAATTTGTGTTCCGTCCTGCCCTGGTGCTGCGGGCTGCCGGCCAGGACAGCTGCGATACCTACCGGATACCCGGACTGGTGACCACCAACGAAGGGACCCTGATTGCCGTTTATGACAACCGCTACAACAACAGCAAGGATCTGCAGGAGGATATTGACATCGGCATGAGCCGCAGCACCGACGGAGGCCGGACCTGGGAACCCATGAAGGTGATCATGGACATGGGGGAATACGGAGGCCTGCCTCACAGGCTCAACGGGATCGGTGATCCTTGTGTCCTTTATGACCCCATCAACCATACCCTCTGGGTGGCAGCATCCTGGATGAGCGGGGGTGATTACACCAAAATGCTTTGGTGGACTTCAAAGCCAGGGATGGCACCGGAAGAAACCGGTCAGTTCGTATTGGTGAAAAGCACCGATGACGGTCTGACCTGGTCAGACCCGATCTCCATCACCGGCCAGATCAAGGATCCTGCCTGGCAGTACCTGTTGCAGGGGCCTGGCAGGGGAATCACGCTCTCCGACGGAACTCTGGTCTTCCCGGCCCAGTTCAAGGCTGATATCGGTGAAAAAGCGATCGACGGCGGTCCCTATACCTGTCATTCGACGATTGTTTACAGCCAGGATGGCGGAAATTCCTGGCATATCGGCACCGGCGCCAAATCCAATACCACCGAAGCACAAGTGGTAGAACTTGCCGACGGAAGCCTGATGATCAACATGCGCGACGACCGCAACAGAATTGACAAGGGGGATACCAACGGCAGGGCAGTGGCCACGACAACCGACCTGGGAAAAACCTGGACCATACACCCCACCTCAAACAATGCCCTCCCGGAACCCAATTGCATGGCCAGTATCATTAGCGCTGATGTGGCAATCAATGGTGTCAAACAACAGGTGCTCTTTTTCTCCAATCCCGACAACAAGGAGGCACGCACCAACATGACCATCAAAGCGAGCTTTGACGGCGGTTTGACCTGGCCTGAAGCATTTCATGCCGAACTCAATGCGGCAGGGGGGTATGGGTACTCCTGCATGACCATGGCCGATGAAAACAACATCGGAATTCTTTACGAAGGAAATAAGGAGTTGTATTTCCAGAAAATACCGGTAAAAGATATTGTGAATGACCATTTGAATTATTGAGTTGTTTGAATCCAGCGACATATGGTTTTTCGAAAATTCCAGCAGGTTTACCCGAAGCAGTGAACCTGCATTAACGGCTTCCGGAGTTTCCGGAAATACCGTCCTTATGAAGAGGCTGATCACGCTTTTCCTGTTGCTGGTACTGCAATTTTCCGCGGTTACCGGTCAGAACCGTGTCACTGCCCGGCAAACTTGGGTCAGACCTCAAAAGATCGCCTGTGTGGGCAATTCGGTGACTTTCGGGTATGGCCTGGCCAACCGGGATCACGATAGTTACCCGGCCAGGCTGCAGGCCTTGCTCGGGGAAGATTACCTGGTAGGAAATTTCGGACGCAGTGGCGCCACACTGCTTTCCAGAGGTCACAATCCTTATGTGAAAACCGAAGAATACCGCAAAGCCCTGGAATTCCTGCCCGATGTGGTGGTCATCCACCTGGGGCTTAACGACACCGATCCCCGCAATTGGCCCAACTATCGCGATGATTTTATTGCCGATTACCAGGGACTGATCAGATCCTTCAAAACAGATGCCGGTACTTCTCCCCGGGTGTACATCTGCCTGATGACGCCCATATTTTCAGGTCATCCGCGATTTAAGTCGGGTACCCGCGATTGGTTTTGGGAGATACAGGAGGCCATAAAGCGGGTTGCAACAGGTACCGGTGCCCGGTTAATTGATTTGCACACACCTCTTTACCATCGCCCCGATTTGTTTAAGGATGCCCTTCACCCCGATTCTGAAGGTACTGCAATAATTGCCCGGACCGTGTTTGAATATCTGACCGGCGATTTTGGCGGTTTGCAACTGGCCTCTGTTTTTGACCATCACATGGTATTGCAGCAGAAAAAGGCAATCCCGGTATGGGGAAAAGCCAATGCCGGTCAAATCATCGAAGCCACCTTCGGGAGTCAGAAGCGCACCGCCGTTGCCGGAGAAAACGGTCAATGGAAAGTGGTTTTTGATCCGGTGGCCGCCGGTGGCCCGTTTACCCTTGCGGTAACAGCCGGAGGCAACCTGGCAGTTACTTTGCAAAACATCATGGTGGGCGAAGTGTGGATCTGCGCCGGGCAATCGAATATGGAGTTCAGATTGGACCAGGCCCGGGGCGCTCAGCCCATTATTTCGGGTGCCGAAGGTGATAACCTGCGGTTACTGAATAAAACCGGCATCGTGCGGCCCGATAATGTGGCATGGGACAGCCTTTCGCTTGCCCGCATTGACAGGCTGCAATATTTCGGGGGCACCTGGACACCATCGACCCCGGATAATGCCGCCCATTTTTCAGCCATTGGCTACAGCTTTGGTAAAAAGATTGCCGAAATACTCGGGGTGTCGGTGGGCCTTATCAGCATCAGTGTGGGGGGAGCCCCTGCAGAAGCCTTTATTGACCGCCGTACCCTCGAGTTTGATCCAACCCTGGTTGATGTTCTCTCCAATTGGAAACAGAACGATTTTATGATGGATTGGGTGCGCTTGCGCGCAGCACGCAACCTGTCGGGTAGCCCCGACAAGTTGCGGCGCCATCCCTATGAGCCGGCCTATATTTACGAGGCAGCCATGAGCGATTGGCGCGGATTACCCATTGCCGGGGTGATCTGGTACCAGGGTGAATCAAATGTACACAACCCTTTGCATTACCAAAATGCTTTTGCAGCACTGGTTCAGTCGTGGCGTGCCACCTTTGAAAATCCCGGTTTGCCCTTTTATTTTGCACAGTTATCAAGTATAAGCCGGCCGTCGTGGCCTTATTTCAGAGATGTTCAGCGAAGGCTGGCCCATTCCCTTCCAAATACTGCCATGGTGGTTACTTCCGATTTGGGCGACTCCCTTGATGTGCATCCCGTGCGCAAAATTGAAGTGGGAACGCGTTTTGCCGACATCGCCCTGTCCAATGTTTACGGTATTGAAGGAATTTCCTGCGGCTGCCCCGAACCAGACGCCATTCTACGGGATAATATGAAGTTGATCATCACTTTCATGAATGCCCGAACATTGTCTACTTCCGATAACCAGCCCCTTCGCGAGCTCGAAACAGAAGGCCCCGATGGTGTTTTCAAAACGGTGACGGGGTTGCTGAAAGGAAATCAGATCATTGTGGATACCGGCGACGCAGCGATTACCCGTGTTAGGTACGGCTGGAAGCCCTTTTCCCGTGGCAATCTGGTGAACGATGCCGGATGGCCTGCCTCAACATTTGAATTAACCTGCCCTCCTGCGGGTAATCAATACAGTCCGTTAAAATGAAACAATGGCGGATAATCCTGTTGTTGCCGGCTGTGTTTGCCTGTCAGAGCCTGCAGTCGGCCAGGGCGCAGGAGAGGTAATAATAAACAACAAATAAAGATACTCATATGAAAAAATTTGAAGGATTAATTGCTGCACCGTTTGCCCCCATGAACGGGGCCGGTGAGGTTATGCCTGAAGCGATTGCGGGCTATTGTGAATTCCTGGAGAAGAACAGGGTGGTGGGTGCCTTTATCAACGGCTCCACGGGCGAAGGAGTATCCCTTTCCCAGAAGGAGAAAATGGTCATTACGGAAGCGTGGACGGCAGCTGCCAAAGAGAAGAAAATCAAAGTGATCAACCTGGTGGGCGGAACTTCCTGGCGTGAGTCCGCAGAGAGCGCCCTTCATTCGGCAGAAGCCGGCGTCGATGCCATTGCCATCCTGGCCCCTTACTATTTCAAACCCGCCGGGGCAAAACAACTGGCTGAATTCTGCGCTCGCATTGCAGAGGCGGTTCCCCGGCTGCCGGTCTACTTCTACCACATACCGGTATTGACGGGTTGCTACGTTAACATGATTGATTTCCTGCAGGAGGCTTCAGCGATGATTCCCAACCTGGCCGGGATCAAATATACCCATGAAGATTTCATGGATTTCCTGAGTTGCATCCATTTCATGGACGGCAAATACGACATGATGTGGGGCCGTGATGAGAACATACTGTCGGCCCTGGTACTGGGATGCCGCAGCGGCGTGGGAAGTACCTTCAACTATGCTGCACCCCTATACTATAGCATGATCGACGCCTTCGACACGGGTGACCTGGCGACGGCACGCCGGCTGCAGCAACAGTCAATCGATATGATCCGCCTGCTGGGCAAATACGGCGGAATTGCTACCGGAAAGGCCTACATGAAATATATAGGCTTTGATTTCGGCAATTTCAGGCTTCCGGTAAAAAATATGAGCGCTGACATGTATGAAAAATTCAAGGATGATGTGCAGGCGTTACAGATGGAACCTCTCTTTTCGAAAAGGTAGTATTCATTTTTTCATGATGGTGACCATGGCAGTTTTTTCAGCAGCTTCGTGTGCCGACCGTATTCAAGAGGTAGCTGGCATTCGGGGGGTGGATCTTCCCGTGATGCCTCCCGTTGCGGGTAAGGCGGTGCAGCCCGGACTGGCAGGTCCGGTGGCGGGAGTGACGGAAAGTGGCCTCCTGGTGGGCGGCGGTGCCAATTTCGAGGGGGAGATGCCCTGGCGCGGCGGAGCCAAGAGCTACCACGACGAGATTTTCCTGCTTGAAACAACCGAAGCGGAGGAGCCGGCATGGAGAATGGCTTCGGAACGGCTTCCTTACCCCATGGCTTATCCGGCATGCCTCTCTCTCAAAGAAGGAATCCTGAGCATGGGAGGGGAGACTGTTAACGGTCCGGTTTCCGATGTGTTCCTGCTCTCGGTTGACAAGGGGAAAGTGGTGATCAGCCCATTCCCGTCCCTTCCCTGCCCGCTCACCTCTCCGGGGGCTGCCCTTGCCGGCGGCAAGGTATACCTGGCGGGCGGACTGGATTCCTCCGGGGCGGCGGATGCCTTTATGTTCCTTGACCCCACGGAGACGGAAAAAGGATGGCAAAGGCTGCCTCCCCTTCCCGTGCCCCTCTCCCACAGTGTCGTGGCTGCTCAAAGCGACGGAAATGAACAGTGCATTTACCTATTCGGAGGGCGCAACAAAACCACCGATGTTCATACCTTTTTCAGCGACATCTGGAAATTTACCCCCTCAACAGGGGAGTGGACCCTTGAGGGCAACATCACGAAGGATGGAAATCCTCTGCCCCTGTCGGCAGGGACCGGCATAGCCGCCGGGAAAAACCAGATCGTGCTTTTCGGCGGCGATCCGGGAATTTATTTCAATCGGACCGAAATGCTGAACAACGTCATAGCCCTGGCGGAAGACTCCCTGAAAACGGACCTTCTGCGGGAGAAGGATTCCCTGCTGAGCAACCATCCCGGTTTTAACAGGGAGGTCATGGTATACAACACAGTTCGCAAAAGCTGGGCTGTCATCGGGGAAGCCCCGCAGGGACTGCCGGTCACTACGGTGGTTTTTTGCCGGAACGATCTGGTCATCATCCCCGGAGGAGAGATCCGTCCGGGTGTTAGAACCCCCGGCATCACCGCTTTCAGATTCAAATAAGGAATTTTTCTGCCGGACCTTTCCGGAAGGAACAACACAAAACCTTCGTATGGAAGTAAAAATGCTGATTCAGCAGTATAAGTCGGAACTGTTTGACAATGTGGTTCCCTTTTGGGAGAAACACTCTCCCGACAGGGAGTATGGCGGGTATTTCACCTGTCTTGACCGGCAGGGGAACGTGTTTGATACCGACAAGTTCATTTGGCTGCAGGGTCGCCAGGTGTGGATGTTCTCCTCGTTGTATAACCGGGTGGAGCGAAAGCCAGAATGGCTCGACATGGCGCTTCACGGGGCAGCATTCCTGCAGAAATACGGCCATGACGGGAACCTCAACTGGTATTTCTCTCTTACCCGGGAGGGAAAACCCCTGGTGGCTCCCTACAACATCTTCAGTGACTGTTTTGCCACCATGGCATTCGGACAGCTCTTCCAGGCCACCGGTGACCAGCAATACGGGGAGATCGCCCTGCGCACCTTTGAGAATATTCTCCGCCGTGCCGAAAATCCCAAAGGCCGCTTCTCCAAGGCGGTGCCCGGTACCCGTCCCCTGAAGGGATTCTCTCTGCCTATGATCCTGTGCAACCTCTCCCTTGAGATAGAGCATCTTCTCACTCCGGAAAGGGTGGAAGAGACCATCGGCCAGGTGCTACATGAGGTGATGGATGTCTTTTACCAGTCCGATACCGGGTTGATTCTCGAAAATGTAAACCCCGACGGAAGTTTTAACGATTCCTTTGAGGGGAGGCTGCTAAATCCCGGGCATGCCATCGAGGCCATGTGGTTTATCATGGACCTGTCGGTGCGGCTGCAACGGCCGGAGCTTGCCCGCCGGGCTGCTGACATCGCCCTGTGTACCCTGGAGGTTGGATGGGATCCCCTGTACGGAGGCATTTTCTATTTCATGGATATCAAAGGCCATCCTGTGCAGCAGCTCGAATGGGACCAGAAGCTCTGGTGGGTACACATGGAAACCCTGATCACCCTGGCCAAAGGATACCAACTGACCGGGGATGAAAAATGCCTCCGCTGGTTCGAAAAGGTCCACGACTATACCTGGTCGCATTTTCCCGATCCGGAATTCGGGGAATGGTTTGGCTACCTGAATCGCCGCGGCGAAGTGTTACTCCCGCTGAAGGGCGGTAAATGGAAAGGATTTTTCCACGTTCCGAGGGGATTGTATCAGGTAAGTACTACGTTGGAAAAACTATGAAAAAATGGCAGGCGTGGGATTGACTTTCCCACATGACAATAATGTAACATCATAAAAAAAAACGATGAACATACAAAACAAATCCTGGTATCCCTGGCTGGTGGTAGCCCTGTTGTGGGTGGTAGCCCTGTTGAATTACATGGACCGGCAAATGCTCTCCACGATGAAGGTGGCCATGATGGGCGACATCAGGGAGTTGGAAACGGCCGAGAATTTTGGCAGGCTGATGGCTGTTTTTCTTTGGATTTACGGGTTGATGAGCCCGATGGCCGGGTTGATTGCCGACCGTATCAATCGTAAGTGGTTGATCGTAGGCAGTCTGGCAGTTTGGTCGTTCGTAACCCTGACCATGGGGTACTGCACCAGTTTCAACCAGTTGTATGTGCTTCGCGCCATCATGGGGGTGAGCGAAGCGCTCTACATCCCCGCGGGTTTGGCCCTGATTGCCGATTACCACCGGGGCAACACCCGGTCCCTGGCGGTGGGCATCCACATGACCGGTTTGTATGTCGGACAGGCACTGGGCGGCTTTGGTGCTACCGTTGCGCATACCTGGTCATGGCAGATCGCTTTTCACAGTTTCGGCCTTATCGGCATTGTTTACAGTTTGATTCTGATTTTGCTGCTCCGGGAAAAAAGGGTGGTCAGGGAAACTCCCAAAGCCGCCGGCAACCCGATGGGTGGCCTTGCCTCGGTGAAGCACAGCCTGGGCATGCTGCTGGGAACTGTGAGCTTCTGGGTGATCCTCTTTTATTTTGCCGCCCCCAGTTTCCCGGGGTGGGCCATCAAAAACTGGCTGCCCACACTTTTCTCTGAAAGTCTGGGTATTGACATGTCACGGGCAGGACCGATGAGTACCATAACCATCGCCTTCTCCTCCTTCATAGGGGTAATTGCGGGGGGTATCCTCGCCGACAGGTGGATTATGCGGAACCTTCGCGGCCGCATCTTTACGGGAGCCATCGGGCTCTCTCTCACCATTCCTGCTCTTTTCTTCCTGGGATTCGGCAACAGTGTGGTTCCCATCGTGGGGGGCGGACTGCTCTTCGGAATCGGGTACGGTATGTTCGATGCCAACAATATGCCGATATTGTGCCAGTTTGTTTCACCGCGTCACAGGGCAGCAGGCTATGGTTTGATGAATATGACCGGGGTATTTGCCGGCGCTTTCATCACCAGCTGGCTGGGAAAATCGACCGATGCCGGCAACCTGGGCAAGGACCTGGCTTTGCTGGCCATTCCGGTAGCCCTGGCGGTGATCCTGCAATTGGGTACCCTGAAACCCCGGGTAGCCGATAAAATGGAGGACTGATCTCCCCTTAGTCGGGGAAATAGCCCCTGATGATACCCCGTTTGGAATCTTTGACGAAGAGCAGGATTTCATCCCTTTCCGGTGAAGCGGGCATCTCCGCTTCGATCACTTCCAGCGCCTGGGAGGTGTTCAACCCCTTCTGGTAGATGTAACGGTAAATATCCTGCACCTCGCGGATCTTGTCATTGCTGAAATTCCGCCGGCGCAGGCCGATGGAATTAATTCCCACATAGCTGAGAGGCTCCCTTCCGGCCTTTATAAAGGGGGGAACATCTTTCCGTACCAGAGAACCGCCGGCGATCATCACATGGGATCCGATATGGACGAACTGATGAACAGCCGTCATTCCTGCCAGGATCGCCCAGTCGTCAATGATCACTTCACCCGCCAGCTGGGTGTTGTTCACCAGGATGACATTGTTCCCCACCTTGCAGTCGTGGGCTACATGCACGTAAGCCATCAACAGGCAGTTACTGCCCACGGTGGTCTTCCCCCTGGCGGCAGTGCCCCGGTGAACGGTCACAAATTCCCTGATGGTAGTATTGTCACCGATCTCAACTGTGCTGTATTCTCCCCGGAATTTCAAATCCTGGGGTATTGCCCCGACGACGGCACCGGGAAATATCTTGCAGTTTTTCCCGATCCTCGTGCCGGGAAGAATGGTTACATTGGACCCGATTCGGGTACCCTCTCCAATCACTACATCCTTGTCGATGGTGACAAAGGGTTCAATGACAACATTTTCGGAAACATCTGATTCGGGGTGAACGTATGCTAACGGTTGTTTCATAAAAAAATATCATTGTTGTTAATAGTTCTTGACGATTTGGGCCATGAATTCCCCTTCGGCGACAATTTTGTCGCCCACGAAACAGAGGCCCCTCATGTTGGCAATGCCCCTTCGTATGGGCGAGGTGAGTTCTAGTTTGAAGATCAGGGTGTCGCCGGGCACCACTTTTTTCCGGAATTTGACATTGTCGATGCGGATGAAATAGGTGGAATATTTCCCTTCCAACTGGCTGAGAACAAGCAATCCCCCGGTTTGGGCCATGGCTTCCACCAGCAACACGCCCGGCATCACCTGCTCGTCAGGGAAATGCCCCTGGAAATAAGGTTCGTTGATGGTCACATTTTTGATGCCGGTAATCTGGTTTTCCCTTATGTCGATAATTTTATCCACCATCAGGAACGGATACCGGTGGGGCAGGAGCCTGCTGATCTGCATCACGTCGAGAATCGGTTCGGCATTGGGATCATAGTCGGGCGCACTGTTTTCATGACGGATCATAGTCTTTTTCAAAGCTTTGGCCATCATGGTGTTGGCTCCATGCCCGGGCTTGGTGGCAATGATCCGTCCTTTGATATGGCGACCGGTCAAGGCCAGGTCCCCGATGACGTCCAGTAATTTATGCCGGGCACATTCATTGTCAAAATAGAGGTCTACATTATTGAGAATACCTTCTTTCTTGACGGCCACATGTTCATGGTTGAAGAGATCGGCCAGCCGGTCGAGTTCTTCCTGTTGTATATCCTTGTCGATAATGACAATGGCGCTGCTCAGGTCACCTCCTTTGATCAGGTTGTTGTGCTTGAGGAGGAATTCGAGTTCGTGGAGAAAGACAAAGGTGCGGCAGTTGGCAATTTCATTCCGGAAGTCAGCGATGGATCCCAGGGTCGCATACTGGTTGTTGAGTACCCTGGAGTTGAAGGAAATCATCACATTCAGGCTGTAATCATCGTCGGGAAGGGCAATCAGTTCTGATCCGGTTCTTTCGTCACGGTAAACGACTTTTTCCTTTATTACGAGGTATTTGCGTTCGGCGTCCTGTTCCGCCATTCCGGCTTTTTCAATTCCTTCCGCGAAAACCCTGGAACTTCCGTCGATAATGGGAGCCTCTTCGTTATTGATGTCAATGAGCACATTGTCGAGCCCCATGCCTACCAGGGCCGCCAGGGCGTGTTCGATGGTTCCTACCCTGGCGCCGTTTTCCTCCAGCAATGTTCCCCGTGACGTATCAATGACGTTGTATGCATCGGCTTTGATGATGGGTTGACCGGGCAGGTCGGTCCGCCTGAATTTGAACCCGTGGTTTACCGGTGCCGGAAGAAATGTCATTGTTACGTGAACACCCGTATGAAGACCTCTTCCTTCGATGGTAAACGGATGGGCAAGGGTCCATTGCTTTTGTACCATAATGGTTCTATTCTCTGTTCTTCGAAATGATTTCCCTGAGTTTTTTAACTTCTTTCTGGAGGTCTATAACTTCTTGTCTGAGTTGGGGCAGGTTTCGCAGGACCGAATACATGCGGATGGCTTGCCGGTATTCCATAGCCGGCGATCCCAGTATTACCTGGTCGGACGCGGTATCTTTCGCCACGCCGCTTTGCGCTCCTATTGTCACATGATCCCCTACGCTGAGGTGGCCGGCCAATCCCACCTGACCCGCCAAACGGCAGAAACGGCCCACCCGGGTGCTCCCTGCCAGTCCTGTAAGGGCTGCCATCACCGTATGCTCTCCGATATCACAGTTGTGGGCAACCTGTATCAGATTGTCGAGTTTTACCCCCTGCCTGATGATCGTTGATCCCATGGTGCCGCAGTCTATGGTGGTATTGGCGCCGATTTCCACATCATCTTCCAGGATGACAGTCCCGACCTGGGGAACCTTTTGATAGGAACCATCGGCCTGCGGGGCAAATCCAAACCCGTCAGAACCGATGACCGCTCCTGAATGAATGATGCAACGGGCCCCGATCCGCGTATCGTCATAAATGTGCGCCCCGGAATAGATGATGGTGTCATCCCCGACGGTCACATTTTCACCGATAAATGCCTGGGGGTAGATTTTTACCCTTTTCCCGATCTTCACATTTTTGCCGGCATAGGCAAAGGCCCCGAAATAGAGCTCTTCACCGGCAACCACGCTTTCATCCATGAAGGAGGGTTGTTCAATCCCTGTTTTCATGCCTGAACGGGTTTTGGCGTATAATTGTAACAGCGAGGCAAAAGCCTGATAGGCATCATCCACCTTGATCAGGGTGGCCTTGTAAGGATTCCTGGGCGTGAAATCCCGGTTCACCAGAATGATGGACGCATCGGAATCATACAGATAATGCTCATATTTCGGGTTGGCAAGGAATGCCAGGCTCCCGGCAGTTCCCTCTTCTATCTTGGATATGGTGGAGACAGTCACCTCATAGTCGCCAACCACCTCACCATGCAGATATTGTGCGATTTCCCCGGCTCTGAACTTCATTCATAAATCATTTAGCGATGCAAAAATAGAGTAAAATAATTAACAACCAATTCTTTCATTCCATACAAATAAATATACGATTGATATTTCAGGGATTTTTATTAACTTTGCGCCATATTTTCAGGTAGGCTGAGGGTAGGGGGCACAAATGTCCCCTATTTTATTACTGATCATGATTACAAAGGAGAAGATAACAGAAATTGTAGGGGAGAAACTTGAAGAAGGAATGTTTCTCGTCGATGTGAATGTGACTCCTTCTCAGGTCATCCATGTGGAAATAGATAGCATGGATGGGATCACCATTGACCAGTGCGTGGCCGTCAGTCGTTTTGTGGAAGCTCACCTGAACAGGGAAAACGAGGATTTTGAGTTGCAGGTCTCGTCGCCCGGGATCGACCAGTTTTTTAAGGTAAACAGGCAGTTCCATAAAAATGTAGGCCGTGAATTGGATGTGGTCACCGCACAGAATCTGGAAGTCAGGGGAAAACTGATGGAAGCAGGCCAGGAGGGAATCGTTCTGGAGGTAACCACCCGGGAGCAAAAAGAAGGCGAAAAGAAAAAACAATGGGTTACGCGCCAACTCTCCCTGGGGTATGATGATATAAAAAAAGCAAGAGTTGTCATTTCATTTAAATAATACCGGGGACATATGGAGAATATGAATCTTATTGATACTTTTTCAGAATTCAAGGAGCTGAAGAATATTGACCGGGCAACGATGATGAGCGTTCTTGAAGAGGCTTTCAGGAGTGTTTTGATCCGCCAATTTGGAAGCGACGAGAATTTTGATGTCATCATAAACATCGACAAGGGGGACTTTGAGATCTGGAGGAACCGCGTTGTGGTGGAAGACGACAATTACGAAGACCCTGCGAATGAGATTACTTTGACGGAAGCAAAAAAGATCGACGAAGATTATGAAGTGGGTGAAGATGTAACCGATGAAGTGAAGTTTGCCGATTTCGGACGGCGCGCCATTCTCAATCTGCGGCAAAATCTTGCCAGCAAGATCATGGAACTGGAGAAAGACCATATTTTCGGAAAATACAAAAAAAGAATCGGTGACATTATCACAGGCGAGGTTTATCAGGTATGGAAAAAAGAGATCCTCGTCCTGGATGATGAGGGGAATGAGTTGATTTTACCGAAAACCGAGCAGATTCCTTCCGATTATTTCCGGAAAGGTGATTCACTCAGGGCTGTGGTGATCAAAGTGGAATTGAGGAACAACACACCTTTGATTATTTTGTCGAGGACTTCCCCGGTTTTTCTGGAGAGGTTGTTTGAGCTGGAGATACCTGAAATTTTCGACGGACTGATCACCATCCGGAAAATTGTCAGGATTCCCGGAGAACGGGCCAAAGTGGCGGTGGAGTCGTATGATGAAAGGGTGGATCCGGTTGGAGCCTGTGTGGGCATGAAGGGATCGCGGATCCATGGGATTGTCAGGGAACTGCGGAACGAAAACATTGACGTGATTAATTATTCCAGCAATCTTCAGTTGTTTATCAAACGGTCGCTGAGTCCGGCGAAAATCACATCCATCAGGATCTTTGAAGCTGAAAAAAAGGCTGAAGTATTCCTCAAACCCGAAGAAGTATCATTGGCCATAGGCAAGGGAGGGCTCAACATCAAACTGGCAAGTCAGCTGACAGGATATGAAATTGATGTTTTCCGTGAAATCGAGCAGGATGATGAAGATGTCAATCTGGAAGAGTTCACCGACGAAATCGAAAGCTGGATCATCGATGTGTTAAAGGCGATCGGTTGCGACACTGCCAAGAATGTGCTCAGTATGTCGCGTGAAGATCTGATTGCCCGGACAGATCTCGAAGAAGAGACTATTGATGAGGTCAGGAGGATCCTGAGGGCTGAATTTGAACAATAGCAAAGGGATCAGGGTGTTTCAGGCACCGTAACGCCCTGTGCCCTTGAAGGTTCTGTTTTACAGGCCGCATATAATTTATAACGGAGATATATGGTATTAGGCAACGCGCAGCGCTTAAGCAAATTGGCAAAAGAGTTTAATGTGGGAATTCAGACGATTGTTGAATTTCTGCATAAGAAAGGTATTGAGGTTAATCCAAACCCTAATACCAAAGTGTCGGAAGACGCATGCCTGCTTCTGGAGAAGGAGTACAAGAGCGATGTCAAGGTAAAACGGGATGCCGAAAAGATCACTTTGCGGCAGCAGCGGCCCAAAAAAGAGGTGATTACCCTGGATGACATTCCCGCCAAGGATGAGCCTGACGAAGATTATCCCGATGAATTTTTTGAAATCAGGGAACTGAAGAAAACTGCTGCTGCAGCTGCTGCGACCGCGGCTCCGTCGGAGCGCAAGGTCAAAAAAACCAAACAGCATGAGGAGATTCCCAGGGAGGCATTTATCAAGCCTTTTAAGATCGTCACCAAAGTTGATATCAACGATCTTCCGGGGATGAAGAAGAAAAGCAGTGAAAAGCCTGAAGAGAAGAGTGTTCCGAAAGCTACCCCCGGGGTCCGTAAAAAGCGGCAGGAAGCAGCTTCTGCCAAAGCGGAACAAGTTGCTGAAGAAGTTTTGCCTGCCGAAGAGCATGTCACGGTTCTTGGGGAACAAGCGGTTGCTCCCGTAACCCCGGAGAGTGCCGAAGTTCAGGAAAAAGCTGCGCCCGTAGTGCAGGAACATATCGCCACTGACATACCCAGGATGGATGAGCTCAAGGTGGTAGGTAAGATAGACCTGGAGGGTATGAATACCAGGACCCGGCCCGACAAGAAAAGCCGTGAGGAGCGTGAAAAGGAGCGCAAGGAGCGGATTAGGCAGGAAAAGGAAGGCAGGCAGAAGCCGCAACTTCCTGAAGAGGAGGTTCAGGAGGTTCAGGAGGTTCAGGAGGTAGTCGTACCCCCGGAGCCTGAACTTATCAAAGCCAGGGCCGAAAAGCTGGCAGGACCCACCATTGTGGGTAAAATCGACCTGCCTGTGGAAAAGGAAAAGAAAGGGGCGGCTTCCGAAGGAGAGCGTGACCGCCGGAAAAAACGGAGAAAGAGGATTCAGAAGGATACCGAAAGGGTGAATGTTTCTGCCAGGGGGTCTGAAGACCACAAGAAAGCCGATGACACCAAAAAGCCTCCGAAGAAAAAGAAACTGCTCAAAAAAGAGGTTAACGAGGAGGATGTGCAGAAGCAGATCAAAGATACCCTGGCGCGGCTGACCAGCAAAGGCACGAAATCAAAAGGTTCGAAATACCGTCGTGAAAAACGGGCGATTTTCAGTGAAAGGGCGGCTGCCGAGGCGGAAATGAAGGACCAGCAGAGAAATATACTGAAAATCACTGAATTCGTAACGGTCAACGAACTGGCAACCATGATGGATGTGCCGGTGACCAAGATCATTGCTACCTGCATGAGTTTGGGTCTCTTCGTTTCCATCAACCAGCGCCTCGATGCTGAGACTTTGTCGGTGGTTGCCGATGAGTTTGGTTTCAAGGTGGAATTTGTAAGTGTGGACATTCAGGAGGCCATAGAAGAGCAAGAAGACGATCCTGCAGAACTCCGGCCGCGGCCACCCATCATCACGGTGATGGGACATGTAGACCACGGGAAGACCTCCCTGCTCGATTATATCCGGAATACCAACGTGATTGCCGGGGAAGCCGGGGGGATCACCCAGCATATAGGAGCCTACAATGTGCATCTCCCCGACGGCCGGGAAATCACCTTTCTGGACACTCCCGGGCATGAGGCATTCACGGCCATGAGGGCCCGTGGCGCCCAGATCACCGACATTGTGATCATCATTGTTGCCGCCGACGACAACGTGATGCCCCAGACCATCGAAGCGATAAACCACGCATCAGCGGCGGGCGTACCCATTGTCTTTGCAATCAACAAAATTGACAAACCGGGAGCCAACCCTGAGAAAATCAAGGAGTCACTTGCCAAAATGAATTACCTCGTGGAGGAATGGGGTGGCAAATACCAGTCGCATGACATTTCTGCAAAAAAGGGAATCGGTGTTAACGAATTGCTTGAAAAAGTGCTGCTGGAGGCCGAACTCCTGGACCTCAAGGCAAATCCCAACAAGAATGCCAACGGAGCCATTATCGAATCTTCGCTCGACAAGGGAAGGGGTTTTGTGGCCACCGTGCTCGTCCAGTCGGGCACCCTCAAGGTGGGGGATGTCGTGCTGGCGGGACAGCATTTCGGCCATATCAAGGCCATGTTCAATGAGCGAAACCAGAAAATAGAAACTGCCGGTCCTTCAGAACCTGTCATTATCCTGGGGCTCGACGGAGCTCCCCAGGCAGGGGATAAATTCCACGTCCTGGATTCGGAACGTGACGCCCGTCAGATTGCTAATAAACGGGAACAGCTAGCCCGCGAACAGGGCCTCCGTACCCAGAAACACATCACCCTCGATGAGATCGGCCGGCGCATCGCCATCGGAAATTTCCAGGAACTCAACCTGATCGTAAAGGGAGACGTCGACGGTTCGATCGAAGCTTTGTCCGATTCCCTCATCAAACTTTCTACGGAAAGAATCCAGGTGAATGTGATCCACAAGGCGGTCGGTCAGATTTCGGAATCGGACATCATGCTGGCATCGGCATCCGAAGCCATCGTGATCGGTTTTCAGGTGCGCCCCTCGCTCAGCGCACGCAAACTGGCTGAAAAAGAAGAGATTGACATCAGACTCTACTCCATTATTTACGATGCTATCAACGAAATCAGAGCGGCAATGTTGGGAATGCTTTCGCCCGAAATCAAGGAGGAGATCACCGGAACCCTCGAAATCCTTGAAATCTTCAAAGTTACTAAGGTGGGTACAGTAGCCGGTTGTATCGTCCGTGACGGAAAAATCTCCCGCAACAGCAAAATCAGGGTGATTCGCGACGGTATCGTCATTTACACCGGCAACCTGGGATCGCTCAAAAGATTCAAGGAAGATGTCAAGGAGGTGAAGAACGGTTATGAATGCGGTCTTAATATTGACAATTTCAACGACCTGAAAGTGGGCGATAACATTGAATCATTCTTGGAAGTGGAAGTAGCACAGGAATTATAGAAGATGCCGTTCCCGGGATTTGCCTCCCGGTGGTCCTTATTGTTATGATTAAATTGAATACCAAATCCAGAGAAGATGAGCGGAGGTGAAATCATTGTCATCCTGCTGGTTTTCCTGCTTCTTTTCGGAGCCGACGCGATTCCCGGCATTGCCAGGACCGTGGGCAAGGGAATGCGGGAATTCAAAAAGGCTACCAGTGAGATTCAGCGTGAAATCACTGAGAGTACCTCGGAAATCAGGAAAGATGTTGACAAGATAACTTCGGAAGTGGAAAAGGAAGCCAGGGCGGTCAAAAAACAGGTGGAAGACAATTATTCCGGCTAACGGCTCCGGAAGGCCCTCCTGAAAAATTCGAAACCACATGATAAGAGCTGAGAATATCCGGAAGTCTTTTGGGACACTTCATGTTCTGAAGGGTATCAGCCTGGAGGTGCCGGTAGGTAAGATCTATTCCATCGTAGGGGCGAGTGGTGCCGGTAAGACGACGTTGCTTCAGATTCTGGGAACCCTGAGCCGGCCCGATTCGGGAACGGTGTTCATCGACGGCCGGGAGGTGTCGGGGATGGGTGAGAAGGAGCTGTCGCATTTCAGAAACCGGAAGCTGGGTTTTGTTTTTCAGTTTCACCATCTGCTTCCTGAATTCACCGCCCTGGAAAATGTTGCCATTCCCGCTTTCATTGCCGGGGGGTCGCGTTCCGTGGCAGAAGCCCGTAGTGCGGAATTGCTGGGTTACCTGGGACTTGAAGGCCGTTTCCATCATAAACCCTCTGAACTTTCAGGGGGCGAAAAACAACGGGTAGCTGTTGCCAGGGCCCTGGTCAACCGGCCGGCGGTAGTTCTGGCCGATGAACCTTCAGGAAACCTGGATTCCCAAAACCGTGACGAACTGCACGAATTACTCTTCACCCTTCGTAACGATTTGGGCCAGACTTTCGTCATTGTCACCCATGACAACTCCTTTGCCGAGCGGAGCGACCGGATTATCCATATTAAAGACGGGATCATCGTACCATGACCCTGGCAGAAATCAAGGAGTTTCTTGACGAAAAAGCCGACCAGTACAACCGTCCCTTTTTTATTGAGAGTGACCCCATTCAGATACCACGGGGTTTCAGCGCAAAAGAAGACCGGGAAATCAGCGGTTTTTTGGCCGCCACCCTGGCATGGGGCAACCGTATGGTGATCCTCAGGAGTACCCGTTGGCTCCTTCGTTTGATGGACGACCAGCCTTTCCATTTTATCAGGGATGCTTCCGATGCAGAACTATCTGCGACCAGCCGGTTCTACCACCGCACTTTTAACGGGGAGGATGCCCTATATTTCATTCGATCGCTCAGGAACCTGTATGCCAGCCATGGCGGTCTGGAAGATGTTTTTACTAAGGGTTACCAGGAAGACGGCACTGTATGGTCGGCCCTGAAACTGTTCAGGCTGGCCTTCCTGGAGCTGTCTGCCCCCCGGCACACCTTCCGGCATGTACCCGATGTGGTTTCAGGTTCTGCAGCCAAACGTCTCAATATGTTTCTCCGGTGGATGGTTCGCTCCGACCACCGGGGAGTCGACCTGGGCCTCTGGAAGGGGATTCCCTCTTCAGCCCTGATGCTTCCCCTCGATATCCATACCGGAAATATCAGTCGCAAACTCGGAATCCTCACCAGAAAGCAGAATGACTGGAAAGCGGTGGAGGAAGTGACGGGCGTTTTACGGAGATTCGACACTGCTGATCCCATAAAGTATGACTTTGCCCTTTTCGGGCTTGGCGCATTTGAAAAGTTTTGACCCCCGGAAGTCTGGCTACGCTTCGGGATTCTGCACAGGGGATTACCATGGCCTCAACCACAGGGTGGGTAAAATGCCGGCAGCTTATTTGGAGTCGATCTTGGCACCGTAGGCCAGATCTCCCGCATCTCCCAGGCCGGGTACGATGTACGATTTTGAATTCATCCCTTCGTCAACGGCTCCCAGCCATAGTGTCACCCGCGGATCGGCAATCTTTTCGCTGATGTAATCCACCCCCTGCTGACTGGCAATGAGGGAGACCAGGTGGATGTGCGAAGGGCTCCCTTTACTCAGCAAGGCATGGTAGCTGATCTCCATCGACATTCCCGAGGCCAGCATCGGATCGGAGAGGATAACCACTTTCCCGTCGAGCGAAGGGGATGACATGTATTCGAATTCGATGGCAAAACTGTGATCTTCGGTATATTTCCGGTAGGCTGAGATGAAGCAGCTTTCAGCCCGGTCGAAAATCCGCAGCATCCCCTCGTGCATCGGTAGCCCGGCCCTGAGGATGGTGGCCAGAACAGGCTGCTGAACCATCCGGGGCACCTTGGCAACCCCTAACGGGGTGGTCACCGCTTTCTCTTCATACCGGAGGGTTTTGCTGATCTCGTATGCAAAAAGCTCTCCCAAACGCTTTAGATTCTCCCTGAAACGCATCGGATCCGACTGGATGGAGATGTCCCTGATCTCCCCCAGGTATTCGTCGGTGATTGAATTCCGGTTGCCCGTAATGATCATTTCCATCGTGGCTCTCGTTAAGTCCTGCATCATAATATTTCCGGGGAAAAAAGGCCTTCAGGCCGCCAGTCTCCGGAAAACGAAGCGAAAGTAATCAAAAAATCGGCGGGGTAATCCGGAGCGCTTCGGCAGAATATTCTAATTTTGCTTAAAAAGGAGAAAATGATGGACTATAAAGTTGCCGGTAAGGAGAAGAAATGGGAAATTGCCGATCTGCTGATTCCCTGGATCCCTGTTCTGGCGCTCTTTTTCCTTACGGCCGGGCTTCCTTTTTTCTGGGATACCCTTCAACTGGCTTCCAGGCATGCCCACTTTTTTTATGAGACCCGTTTCACCTCCCTATTTCTTCCCAACGATATGGACAGCGGGCATATTCCTGTCTTCGGGATGTACCTTGCCATGGTCTGGCAGATTTTCGGCCGTTCACTGGCGGTTAGCCACCTGGCCATGCTCCCTTTTGTTGCGGGCATTCTCCTTTTCACTCGCAGGGTGGTTGACCACTTCTTCAAATCACGGTACAACGGAGTGATCGTCCTATTCCTGGTGGCTGATGCGACCATCCTTGCCCAGATCACCCTGGTGTCGCCCGACGTCTGGATCCTCTGCTTTTTTACCATGGCGCTGTGGGCCTTCGTGCGCAAAAAAAGGATTCTCCTGGGGGCAGCTTCTGTCGGACTGGCCCTTACCAGCATGCGGGGAATGATGATTGTGGCTGCCTTTTTCTTCACCGGATTGATTCTCGAATGCTTTCTCCCGGAGAAAAAAGTGCCTGGGCGGAAATGGTATTCCCCGGCAGCCGCTTATTTCTTCCGGATGCTTCCCGTTTACCTGCCGGCAGCTATCCTCAGCGCCCTGTATCTGGGATTGCACTTCCTGCGCACCGGCTGGATCGGTTATCACCCCGACATGCCGTGGTATGACCATTTTACCAGGGTAGACCTGCTGGGTTTTGTCCGAAATGTATTTATCTTCGGATGGCGTTTGGTAGATCACGGAAGGATATTTATCTGGATAACCGCTGTTGCCCTTGCGGTATACGCTTTCCGGAAACATTTGCAAACAGATGCGAAAGGCCGCCTTCTGATCATCTTTACCTTGGTGTTAGGAGTCGTTTTTAGTTATTCCGCCCTGACATACAAAAACCTTTCAGGTCACCGCTACCTGATTCCCCTTTTCTTCATGGTTGCCCTCTCTGTAATTTACCATCTTCACCTGTTCTCCGGCATAAGGAGGAAACCTCTTGTGCTCCTCCTGCTCCTGGCTGCCCTGTTGTCGGGCAATTTCTGGGTCTATCCCGATCCGATTGCCAAAGGATGGGATGCCAGCCTGGCCTACCTGCCCTATCAGCAAATGCGCAGGGAGATGAACTGCTTTATCGATGCAGAGGGTATTGATTATGCTGAAACGGCTACCAGCTTTCCCAACAATATCGCTTTGAAATATCTTGATTTGTCGGATGACGCGCGCTCGTTTGCAACCATCGGGGGGGATACTAACCAGTACCGGTATATTCTCTATTCCAACGTATTCAACGATTTCCCCGAAGAATTGCCCCGAAGGCTGGAAAAAGAATGGGTAAAAGTGAAGGAATTCAGAAGAGTCCAGGTAAGAATGGTCCTTTACCGGAACCCGGCACCGGCAGGAAAGGATTAAAGGGTCGTCTTAACACACCGGAAGATCAGTTCCCGTTCCCGGTTCCCAGTGCTGAGCCGTCTCCTTTCCGCTTCGGTCAGTCGCAGGGAATAATCGATCTCTTCCACCTGTGCGTTAGCCCTTTGGAGCCGCCTCCCGAAATCGGTCCCGTGAAGCCTGACCAGGTCGGGTTCGCCGTAATGGACAAGCCGTTCCTCCGGAGTGGTGACATCCCGGTTTTCATAAGTTGCCGGGTTACTGAGGTCAATGACAGTCATCACCAGCGCTTCACCGCCCGGTTTCAGAACCCGGTACATCTCGTCGATGGCTTTGGCTTCATCAGGCACATGCCCCAGCACATGGGAGCAGATGATATAATCGAAGTACTCTTCCGGGAAGGGTATTTTGGTGATGTCCACCACCATGTCGCCCAATGCCGGATTGAGGTCCGCCGCAATATAATCGCCTCTGCGCGCCTTTTGCCTGATCTTTTTGCGAATCATCCGTTCCGGGGCAAAATGGAGGATCTTCTTCCCCGGGGTGAAAACTGACGTTTCCCTTTCTAAATAGCAGAGCAACAATCGTGTCCTTTCCAGGGAAAGGCACCACGGACAGCGGGCATTCGTCCTCGGCTGGTTTCCGTAGGGCAGAAACTTACTGAAGGTTTTGTTGCAGCAGTTGCAGTAAAAGGTGTCACCGGTATAGGCCAGGCTTTTCAGCTGCGAAAGGAATATCAGCAATTCATTGCGTTGCCTTTCCGTCAGGAGTGCCCGGGCGATCTTTTTTATCATTAGTGCCGTGTGATTATGTTTTGTTTAAAAGGTGCTTTGAGAAGATAGTAAAGGTATTCGCCTTTTACAAGCTGTGCTGCAGATGAAAGTCCCGTTTCCATGGGGATCCGGTGAAGATGCCGGGGCTGTTCCTCCTGTTTCAGACCTGAGATCCCGAACGACAGTTCCACCTCCCCCTCAGGCAGATAGAGCCTGTCAAAAAAAGAACGGGTAACGTCCTGGTCAGAAAAGGGAAATGAAAAGAGGCGTCGAGAAATGCCGAAATGATCCTTCATGAAGTTAAGGCTTTCCTTTACCTGGCTCATTTGGGCTTCGGGGGAGATCTCCCGGAATTCGGGATGGTCGTGGCTGTGGGCGCCGATGGTAAAACCCTGTGCCAGCAATTGACGGATCTCCGCTTCATCAAGGTATATGGGATGGCGGGCGATGTAGTCGCGGAAGCTGAAATCCATCAGGGAGGCTATTATTTCCAACACATCCCTGTCGGCATAGGAGATGGATTTGAGGCGCCCGGCCAGGGTGTGGGCGAAGATCTTTCGCTGGTCAAGCAGGGTGGTAACTGATTTGCGGACTTTTTTGGTGATTTCCGGCATCCTTTCCAGAAGAAGGGAGACTTTAAAGCGGTAAAAAATGTCGCGGTTGCCGATGAACCCGCTGTTCACGAAAAAGGTGGCCGGAATTCCTTTCTCTTTTAGGAGGGGTGCAACAATGGTGTAAACCTCCTTCAGTCCGTCGTCAAAAGAGAGGTGAAACGCAGGTTTCCTGAGGGGAATTCTGGTGGCGGCCATATTCACCAGGGTAGCGGCGTCGACCGGTTCAAAATGTCGGAGCAGGAAGTCGAGGTCTTTTCTGAAAGTCTTCACGTTACGAATGTGGAGGAGATGGGCCAGATGGGGCAGCCGTTCATCACTGACGGTATGGTAGAAGGGCAGGATCAGTTGCTGACGGGTGGCGGCGACGAGGGCATGTACCGGCCAGGGCCGGGCCAGGAAACCCGTGGTTGTTCTGATCAGTTTTTTGATTTGCATTCCATGCTATTTTTTGATCAGTCTCAGCAACCGGGGCAGCCGGTTGCGGGTAAGCACAAAGTAGGATTTTTTTTCAGCTCCGAAGGCGGCAAAGAATCGATCCACGCCCTCCACGGATGATCCCTCGAAGTCGAAGAGCAGGTTGCCTCCCGCATGGTCGCTGATGAAGCGATCAAGGAGGGCGAATCCGGCCCGGAGGGTTCTTCCGCCGGGAGTGCTGACCACTGCCATGTAATAGGCATGGTGTTGCCAGACCAGGAAGAAGGCGGCGGTAAGGATCTCCCTCTGCCGTGTTGCTGCGGTGTATAGCTTTCCGGTTCCCCGCGGCAGGGTGAACTCCATGAGTTTTCGGAACCGCTTCCAGCTTTCTGCGGGTACCGGGATCTCTTTGGACATTTTTTGCAGGTTAAAGAAAACCGCAGGATCGGTTCCGGTGGTGATGCTCAACTGGTTCTGTCCCGCCTTTTTCAGATTTTGGGTGATGTAATCGTCATAATCCCGGGAAATGGCTGAATATTCATTCTCAAGGGGCAGGATGCGGGTGTGGAGTTCCCTGACCAGAAATCCTTCTGTCTTCTTTGCCACTCGGGCTTCTACGGGATCACCGGTCTGGTACTGTATATATCTGAAGCGCGCAGCCAGGGCGCGGTAAAACTCCCGCCGGACAGCCTGCAGGGGAGGGGGAAATATTCCCAGCTGCTGGGCAAATACCGGTTGGTAAACATAGGCGATACCCAATTTCCGCCGGTGGGGCACCGGCATCACATGGCGGTAATCGCCATACACCAGAACATCCCACTCCTCCGCCATGATTCCCAGGAACCAGGAAGTGGCATATACCGGACTGTTCCCGGAAGATTCAATACAACGGTCGTACTCGGCAACGTCCAGGTCTGCCTGTTTTACCCATCGGGGCTGCAATGCGTCATGTGTTTCCATACCGGAATCCCGTTTCGTTCATGATCTCGAATACCCGGCGGTATCCCTTCCAGGTTCCCTTGTCTGACAGCGATTCGTTGTGCCAGATGCTGCAGAAGGTACCTCCGCAGTACCTTACTTCTTCCATCAGGGACTTGATTTTTTCAATGGCTTCCTCTGGGGTTAATCCGAGGTATTGCTTTAGGGTCACATCCATAACCTGAAAGGGGTGGATCAGCAGTCGGGTGGTTTGTTCCTGCGATAAATCATAATGGTAATAAGGAGTGCAGATTCCGGACCTGAATCCGGGCTGGTCGGGGTAGCCCATGGAGAAGTCATCTGTGATGCCCGTCTCCGCCAACTGCCGGTAGCTCTCCGGGAAACGGAGACGCAGAAAATGGAATCGGCTGGCAAAGGCCGGCTCGCCCGTGATCCTCTCCAGGCGCACTTTTTCCAATCTCAGGAGCGATCCCGAAGGGTCACTGGAAGCAGCGTATGAGGGATGGAGCCCTGCCCTGAATCTCCGGTTTATATCTCGAACCACCCCCCGGAATCCGGAATTTTTCCAGCTGACCTGCCGGTCATACCTTGCCAGGTCACCCAGAAGGAAGAAGAAGCGGATTTTTTCTTCCTGTCCCCGGAAACTCTCGCAGAGGTAACCATAGTTGTCGTAGGGGTCTTTTATTTTTCCCGCCAGGACCCCGGCGTGCTCTTTCATGGCGGGAAAATCGCCGCGGAACAGTTTCCCGGCCAGGGAAGCTGTCGTTCTCAAAAGGCCTTTGTTCCGGTATGCCCAGGCATTGTCGACATCGATGGTGGAGAGAAAGGTGAATCCCCGGGGCTTGAAGATGGGATGTCCGACCCTTTCTTCCAGTTTGTCCGCAATCATGCGTACCCAGCGGTTCACCACCGCTTTTTCCAGCAGGTGGTGTTTCGACAACAGGGATTCCGCTGCCAGGAACCTGCCATGCTGATCCTTGACCGGAGCAGTATATTCCTCCATTCGGGATACGATCAGAAAAGCGGAGGCAAAGGGATCGAAGGGGAGAAACGCTTCAGGGGGAGTGCCGAAGAAACCGGTTTCCCCGTCCGATATAATTGGGCTGACAGCCGGCATGGCTGTGCCGGTGGAAAAGAGCAGCGGTGCAGGGGGCAGGAACAGTTCATCGCCGCTCTGCTTGTCTGAGTAGTTGATTTTTGGCAGACGGGCCAACTCAAAACGTTGGAAGTCAGTGGTGATTTCCACCTCCGACCCCAGGATCTGCTGAAAAATCAACCTGACGGTATACTCCAGCCGTGGAGTTTTTTCATCTGCATATACCAATATCATCCCGCACTCTTTTTGCGATGATAAAGATACAATAATGGATGAAATCCACGCGACAGAAGTATCAAACGGGCGACAGTTCAGAGAATGCCGTTGTCGGCAAAGCTGAAATAGCCCTGCTGGGTGATGATCAGGTGATCGAGCACCTGAATGTCCATAATTTTTCCGGCATCCTTGAGTTTGCGGGTGATCTGGAGGTCGGCATCCGAAGGGGTGAGATTTCCGGAAGGATGGTTATGGCACAAAATCATGGAGGTAGACACTTTTTCGACGGCCGTTTTCATGATATTCCGCACATCAATGACGGTGCCTGTGATGCCTCCCTTGCTGGCCATAAATTTGTCAATCACCTTGTTGCTCCGGTTCAGCAGCAAAATCCAGAATTCTTCATGGTCGAGGTCGCACAGGAGGGGGGAAAAGAGCGCTGCCACGTCGTTGCTGCCGGTGATACCCGTTTTCCCGGGCTTTGCGCTCTCTCTCCTCCGGCGGCCCAGTTCCATGGCTGCCAGAATGTTGACGGCCTTGACTTCACCGATCCCCTTGAAACGTGTCAGGTAATCGCTGTTCTTCCTGCCCAGGTCGTTCAGGTCATTCCCGACGGAATGGAGAATCCTGCGGGAGAGTTCTACTGCTGTCTCCTCCGGATTCCCCGACCCAATCAGGATGGCGATCAACTCGGCATCACTGAGCGCCCGGGGACCGTGGGCCAGCATTTTTTCACGCGGACGGTCTTCAACCGCCCACTCCTTGAGGTTTAACTTGCGGTATGGGTCCATGATCTTCTGTAGTGATCAGATCAAATTTACCACATATGCCGGAATAATGCAAAAAAAAAGCCCCTCCTTGACATGGAGAGGCCTTTTTCGTCTCTTTATGAAATTGTTGCCTTACAACCTGTTGATTTGCAAAGCCAGCTTCGATTTTAGGTTCGATGCCTTGTTCTTGTGTATGACATTCCTCTTGGCCAGTTTGTCAATCATGGACACAACTTCAGGATACATCTTTTCAGCTTCTTCCTTGTTGGTCTCCATGCGGAACTTCTTGATGGCATTGCGGGTCGTTTTACCGTAATACCTGTTATTCAGCCGTTTCGATTCGGTTTGCCTGATCCTTTTTAATGCTGACTTGTGATTTGCCATTTCAAAAATAATATCTGTTAAAAGTTGCAGTCGGTAGGGGATTCGAACCCCTATGGCAAGAATGAAAATCTTGAATCCTAACCCTTAGATGAACCGACCGTTAACATGTCTTTTCCGAAAATCGGAGTGCAAAAATAATTACTTTTTACAATCCTGCAAAACCGGCATGAACATTTATGTCATTTTTTAAAATTTTGTTGATCAAAACCTCATTTTTTGACGCTGCAAAGAAAACAAGTTTTTTTTAATTCGCGAGCGGCGGGAAATTTTTTTATCTATATTCCACCACGGTGCCCCTGGAAGCGTCCAGAAGATCAGAAGGTACGGCTTCACGCACCTCTTTTTCAAGCAGGTTGATCAGCCTGTGTTTGGCAAAATGGCGGGAATAAACGAGGCTAACTTCGCGCAGGGGTTTGGTGTGGGAGAAACGGAGTACGTTTTTTTTGTCTGTTTCTTTCAGGTCATATCCGGCCAGTTCGGGGATCAGGGTGATGCCTCCCTCGCGTTCTATGATTTTCATGATGGTTTCCAGGGAACCTGCTTCGAACTGGAAGGGCAGTTGCCCGCCCGCACCACTCAAATAAGAGCAGAGATTCACCACCTGGTTCCTGAAACAGTGCCCGTCACTCAAAAGCCAGATGTCGTGTGTGGACAGGTCGGCAGGGGTAATGGTTTCCTTCCGGTGAAGGGGATGGTCAGGGTGGGCGTATACCATCATCTCCTCATAAAACACCGGCTTTTCAATGATCTTCTCCTCCCTGAGCGGGGTAATCAATATCCCTGCGTCCAGCAAGTCCTTATGCAACAGATTGATGATATTTTGGGTGGTCAGTTCTTCAACCCGGATCATGATGTTGGGGTAAGCCCTCTTGTAGCGTCCGATAAAACGGGGCAACAGGTAGGGAGCCAGGGTGGGGATGATCCCGAGCCGCAATACCCCTGAAACCTGGTTCTTGTGGTCTTTGATGATGTTTTTCAGTTCTTCGGCCTGGGTAAGTACCGCCCGCGCCTGTTCAATGATACGCTGACCGACGTCGGTGGGGATCAGCGGTTGCATGCTGCGGTCAAAAATGATCACTTCCAGCTCCTCCTCCAGCTTTTTAATCTGCATCGACAAGGTGGGCTGGGTGACAAAGCATTGCTCGGCCGCCTTGCCGAAATGACGGTGGGTGTCGACGGCAACAACATATTCCAGTTGGGTTAATGTGATCATCTGCAATCATTTTTAAATTCCGAAAGATATCCATTTTCAACCGTAAAAAAGAGCCTCTGCCCGTCAAAAAATTTCTTGAGGCTGGTAACATCCTCCGGATTTTGGTTCCGGCAATTAACGGGGAAGATCCTTTGGTGTCACAGGTGAATTGGTTATTTTTGCCCAAAAGAAATTTCCATGGCTTTCCGACGGTTACCAATACTCCTCATGGTGCTATATATGGCAGCCTCCTGCGGACCATCGCGGGAAGAGAGGGCGGCTTTCATGCTCAAGCAGGCCCGGAATTCGCTGATGCTCCAGGATACTGCTTCCGCCTTGCTGATGTTGGACTCCATACCCAGGTTGCATCCCAGGGCCCTCTATTCCGTCGGTGCCGCCATGAATCTGAAACGGGAGATCCTGTGGGAAATCCAGAAGCGGAAACAGGTCTCCCTTGACTCCGTGGAGGCTGAGATCCGGAATCTGCAGGCCAATTTCGTCTTTTCCAGGGGAGAATTCGAAAGGAGCGGCAGATACACCCACTCCCGGTTGCTCCCGGAGCGGAACCTCAGCCGTTCTTATCTGAAGCCGGAAGTCACGGAAAAGGGAGACCTGGTTTTGGTAAGTCAGTTGGTGGGTTCCCGGATCAACCATACCCGTATCAGGGTGTACGACGGGGATCTGGAATGCAGGAGTGACTCAGTTCCTGCAGGCAGTGCCGACTATTACGGCAGCAGTTTTTTGGGAAGGGGATGGGAACGGGTCACCTTCCGCAACGGCAGGGAAAACGGGGTGATTGAATTCATTGCATCGAATGGCGGCAACAACCTGAAAACCGCTTTCCTGGGGAAGGGGAGTGTTGTGATTTTCCTGGAAGAAGGAGACAGAAAAGCCATCGGCGACACCTATGCCCTTGCCTTGCTGATCAGGCAAAGGAACCAGCTGCACCAGGAGATCGGCAGCCTGCAAATCAGATGATCTTCTCGATCTCTTCAGGGGGATGGGCAACGACAGCCTTTTCCCCGTTGATAACGATGGGGCGCTGGAGCAAATGGGGGTGGCGAATCAGGACTTCGATCCACTCCTGGTCGGTGAGGTTCCGCCCTTTGTAATCGCTTTTGTACAAGGCTTCCTGGGTTCTTACCAGTTCATGCGGTTTTTTCCCGGTCTTCCGGAGAATCTCGGTGAGTTCCATTTCCGTGAGGCCTTCCGAGAGGTATTTTTTCACTTCCAGGTCAAACCCTTTGTTCTCGATGTATTCCAAACCGGCACGGCTGTGGGCGCAACGGGGATTGTGGTAAATTTTCATGATGATGTGGTGCTGTTTCTTCAGATAATTGTAATAATCTTCCTGGGCGCGGAAACGGTATTCCTGATCGCTGCTGTGGTACTGGTTCTTCAGTTGGGGATCCAGGATCCTGGCTTTGGTATTGTCCTGTAACTGGATCCTGAGCATTTCCTTCAATTCCTTTCTGATTTCGGGGTCATACACGGGAACGGCAACTTCGATGCGCCGGTTCAGGTTACGGGGCATCCAGTCGGCCGAACTGATGAACCACTGTTCATCGCCGTCATTCCCGAAGGCGAAAATGCGGGAATGTTCCAGGTATTTGTCAACGATGCTGATGGCTTCCAGGTTGTCACTTAGTCCGGGAATGCCGGTTTTCATGCCGAAGATTCCCCTGACCACCAGTTTCACCTCCACTCCTGCCTGGGTTGCCTCGTATATTTTTAGCATCATTTCGGGATCGATCAGACTGTTCATTTTCAATACCATCCAGGCGGGTTTTCCTTTTTTTGCCAGCTTTATCTCCCTGTTGATCATCTTCTTGAAATACTTCCGCATTTCGAAAGGACTGACGATCAGGTTTTTATAGTCATAATGGCGGTAATTGTGTTTGAAAAAATCAAAAACATAGGCCACTTCCTCGGCCAGGCGGGGGTCGGCAGTCAAGAGTCCGTCGTCGGCATAAATCCGGGCAGTGCTTTCGTTGAAATTGCCGGTGCCGATGTAAGCGTAATTCCGGTAAGCCGTGCCTTCCTTTCTTTTGATCCACAGCAGCTTGGAGTGGACCTTCAGTCCGGGAATGCCGTTGATCACGTTGGCTCCTTCCTCCTGTAACTTACCTGACCAGTTAATGTTGGCTTCTTCGTCGAACCGGGCCTGCAATTCAATGACCACCGTCACCATCTTCCCGTTCCGGACGGCATTCATCAGGGCATTGACCACCTTGGAATCGGCAGCCACGCGGTACAGGGTGATGCCGATCTCTTCCACCTGCGGATCAATGGCTGCTTCACGCAGCAGATCGATGAAATGGAGAAACATCTGGTAAGGATAGTGGAGCATCACATCTTTTTTCCGCAGTACTTTCAGGATGCTCGTATGCAGCGGAAGATCTTTGTGGCGTACCGGCGGCAGTTTCTGGTAATAATGGTGCTTTTTGCCGATTTCAGGGAAGTCCATAAAGTCTTTGTGGTTGTGATATCTCCCGCCGGGAACGGCATCTGCCTCTTCCTCGATCTTCATCTTCTTGAGGATAAATTTCAGGAGGTCAGCGGGCATTTCCCGGTCATAAAGCAGCCGCACGGGGCGGCCAATCTTCCGCTTTTTCAGGCCGGTTTCCATCTTTTCGATGAACGATTTGGAGATGTCGTCATCGATGTCGATTTCCGCATCACGGGTGACCTTGATGGTGTAAGCTTCGTACTTATTATAATCGAAATAGTAGAAAAGGTCTTCAAAACAGTAGCGGATGACATCGTCGAGGAACATGACGTATTTTCGGCCACCCTGACCGGGAATTACCAGGAATCGGGGTACCGACCGGCTGGGGATCCTGATCAGGGAATAGGCGAAATCATCGGGATCGGGACCCCCCGTGAGCTTGACAGCCAGGTAAACCGAGCGGTCACGCAAATAGGGAAAGGAATTCTTTCTCGACAACATGATGGGCACCAGATTGGGCAGGACCCTTCGCTGGAAGTACTTCCTGACAAAAATCCCCTGCTTGTCGGTAAGCTGTTTTTCTGTGATGAGGAAGATTCCCTCTTTTCTGAGTTCTTCAAAAATCCCGGAAAAGATCTCCTGCACTTTCATTTGCTGGCGGCTGACAATTTCCTGGATCTGGTCATGCAGTTCCCGTGGGGTAAGGGGCCCCAGCAAGGCTTCCTCATCTTTTCCGAAGTCGACCATCCTGCGTACGGCGGCCACCCGCACGCGGAAAAACTCATCGAGGTTATTCGAAAAAATCCCGATGAACCGGATCCTCTCAAACAAAGGGGTGTTTGGGTCCTGGGCTTCCTGCAACACCCTTTCATTGAACGAAAGCCAGCTGATCTCCCTGTTGATGAACAATTCTTCTGAATTCATGGCGCCTTATGAGAATCCTCAAAATTAACCAAATCTCAAAATAAAACATCTGTAAAAATCGTAATATTATCGTCCTAACAAAAAGTGGTTTACTTTTGCCGGTTGAGAAACCGGCTTTCCCGGATCGACCATCATCGTCATCACCCATGAAAACTTCGATATCGCTGATAACCCTTGTCGCCGCTGCTGGAATGAGCACTTTGACATTCCTGACAACATTGGTCGCAGCAGCCTCATTGGCCGCTGCAGTATTATGGAGGTGGTTGACTGAAGTGACTCCGGCCATGACAACCCAAACAATTCTGAGACCATGAATTCCACGCGTCTCCGGTACCGCCATCTTTTTTTTGACCTGGACAACACGATCTGGGATTTTGACCGTAATTCATGGTTTGCCCTCCGGGAGACCTTCCGGAAATTCAACCTTGACGAGGGGCGCTTTGAAGAATTCTTTGCTTCCTACAATCATCACAATGAAAGGCTTTGGGAGCTTTACCGGAAGAACGCGATTACAAAGCAGGCGCTGTCGCATTCCCGTTTTGACCTGGCCCTGCAGGAGATGGGGATCACCGGGATTGACGGCATGGAATTCAATGACGCCTACCTGGAAGGGATGCCCCTGCAGACCCGGCTCTGTGAGGGCGCCCCGAAAGTCCTGGAGATATTGTCGGCAAAATACCAGATGCACATTATCACCAACGGCTTCGTCGAAGTACAGAATAAGAAAATGGCGCTCAGCAGGCTGAGTCCTTTTTTCCGGGGGATCTTCGTGTCGGAAGAAATCAAATCACCGAAACCTTCTCCGGAAATCTTCCGGCACGCCCTGAAATCGTCCAATGCCCGCAAAAAAGAGAGCCTGATGATCGGCGACTCCTGGGAGGTGGATATCATGGGCGCAATGAAAGTGGGTATCGACCAGGTACATTATGCCCCTTTCCTTGAAAACCGGGATTTTACTCCTGAAGAATCGGAAATTGTCGGGCACTCCCGTACCTGTACTTACCGGATCAACAGACTCGAAGAGTTACTTGATTTTTTATGATCCGGTCTTATTCTTTTCTTATCAGGCAGATAATGGTATAACGGGTGAATTCCGGATGCCCGCAACATGGAATTGTTAAAATCCTTTAAATTTCGTTTAAAAAATCAAATTTTCTTTTGGTCATTTAAGTTTTCTTTCTTTACATTTGTGTTAGTTGTTTTTCATAAGTAATCCTCGGGATTTACAATGAAATCAAAAATCGAAACTATATATCAGACATAATAGTTGTGTTTTTTGGCAAAGAAAGGAGAAGGACAGGAAATTGTCATGACTGCATTTCTGGAAAATTAGTGAGTTTCTATTTCTATTTATGAACTTAAAACTATCTTTATGAAAAAAATTGCGCTGTTATTAGCCCTTTTCCTCTTCGGGATACAGGGCTTATTTGCACAAACCCGGGATATTACGGGTTCCGTGACTTCTTCGGAAGATGGGGCTCCTATTCCCGGTGTTTCCGTGATGGTGAAAGGGACGACGGTCGGTACGGTTACCGATGTGAACGGTAACTTTTCACTGAGTATCCCGGCCTTCGCACAAACCCTTTCATTTTCCTTTGTCGGGATGAATTCTTTGGATGTTCCTATTGGCACACAAAGCGAATTCAAGATTCTGATGTATCCTGCTACATTTGGGGTAGATGAAGTTGTGGTGACCGCCCTGGGTATATCGAGGCAGAAAAAGTCATTGGGTTATGCTGTTCAGGATATCCAGAGTGAAGAGATCGTGAAGGCGGCACCCGTTAATGTGATTTCAACACTTGCAGGGAAAGTTGCCGGGGTACAGGTCAACCAGGCTGGTGGCCAGATCGGTGCCTCCTCGCGTGTTGTCATCCGTGGAAACAGTTCATTGGGAAGCAACGAACCTCTCGTGGTGGTTGACGGTATTCCGATTGCCAACAACTCCATTACGGCCAATTCTGTGGACTATGGTAGCGGACTGTACGATATCAATCCGCAGGACATAGAATCCATATCCATACTGAAAGGTGGTGCAGCCGCAGCGTTGTATGGTATGTGGGCAGGTCATGGGGTAATCCTGATCACTACGAAATCAGGACGCGGAAAGGCCAGGGGGGTTCAGATCTCCTATGAAGGAAACTATAATGTAGACCAGGTTTACAGCATTCAGCGGTACCAGAACAAATACGGTCAGGGTTACCTGGGTGATGAGTGGTACTGGAAGGAAGCAAAGGCAGAGGGTTATACGGGAAGTTATCAGGATTTCGTCCTGGGTGGTTACGATCCGGGGTATGGATTTGCTTATGTGGATGGATTCGGCTCGGGTGTGAACGACGGTGTGGATGAAAGCTGGGGTCCCCGGTTAGACATAGGACTGATGATCCCGCAGTATAACAGTCCGGTGGTCGATGGCGTCCGTAAAGCAACTCCCTGGGTATCTAATCCCAACAATGTGAGAGATCTTTATCAACTTGGGCATTCGACCAATCACAATATTTCTCTGACTTCTGTAACGGATAATTCCAATACCCGCCTTTCTCTCGGTATCCGTGACCAGATCGGTGTGTTACCCAATACTGATATGACGCGTTATACCGCAGCGATCAATTCTACCATGAAACTCTCCAAGTTGGTGGAATATAACATTTCCATGACTTATTCGCGCAATGAAAGCGATAACCTGCCGGTCACGGAGTATAATGCCAGTAACCCGATGCAGTCTCTCGGACAGTGGACCGGCCGTCAGATCGACATGAAAGATCTGAAAGCCAACTGGAAAACAACCATGGAAAACGGCTATCCCTATAACTGGAACAGCAATTACCATAACAATCCTTTCTGGAGTTTGAATAAGAACACCAATTCATTCCAGAAAAACAGGGTTTTTGGCAAAACCTCATTATTCATTTTGCCCGCCAAGGATTTGAAAATCGAAGCTCGTTTGGGATTGGATTATTACAATTCGAAAAACAAACCCATCACGACTTACCGTTCCAATGAAATGGCTGCGGGGTACCAGGCCTGGGATGGCGGCTGGTTCAGGCTGAATTCAATGGCCAGCACGGAGATTAATGCCGATCTTATAGCTTATTATGATCTGGTGTTTGGCGATTTGTCCATAAACCTTCTGGGGGGTGCCAACTACCGCAACCGCCGCTGGGATTCCCAAACCCTGGGGGCAGATATCCTGACTGTACCTGACCTTTTCACCATATCTAACGTCAGTGGCAGTCCGGTAACGGCCATGGACAATGATTGGGTACGGTCCAATAGTGTGTACGGTGCAGGATCGTTCGGTTACAATAACTTTGTTTTCCTGGATGCCACAGTCCGCAACGACTGGTCTTCAACCATCAAGGATCCTATCTTCTATCCGTCATTTAGTCTGAGTGTACTTCCTTTGGAAGCTACAGGTTTACAATCGGATATTCTTTCCTATCTTAAACTTCGCGGAGGCTGGGCAAAGGTTGGATCTGCAACGGGAGCATACCGGACGGATCCCTATTTCTCAGCAGGATCATCTACGATTTATGGCATAACACAGTATAGCCAGACTACTGAATTCCCGCCGGCATCGCTGAAACCCGAACGGGTTGTGACTACGGAACTGGGTCTGGAAGCTAATTTCCTGAAGAACCGGATCGGACTGGATGTGGCTGTGTACGACAAAACCACCACTAACCAGATACTAAGTGTTCAGATATCCAAGGCAACCGGTTACAACACTTCGCTGGTCAATGCCGGTGAACTGAACAACAAGGGTATTGAAGTTCAGTTACGTGGTGACATTTTCAAATCGTCCCATGGTTTCAACTGGGAAATGACTCTTAACTGGGCAAAAGATAAAAGCGAAATTGTAGAACTCTATACCGATCCCATTACCGGGCAGTCTTTGGAGTCTTATCAGATTGGCAGTCAATGGAGTACTTACGTACAGGCACGTCCGGGAGAGCCTTGGGGGGTGATCTACGGAACCGGTATGTTGCGCAGGAAATCCGACAATGCGATCATCGTTAATGCCGGTGGCCGTCCAAGGACCCAAGCCAATATGATCCTGGGGAATGTAACACCTGATTGGCTGGGTGGCATCCGCAATGCGTTCAGCTATAAGAATTTCAGTGCCGGATTCCTGGTCGATCTCCGTAAGGGTGGCGATATTTTCAGTGTTTCCCAGATGTTCGGATCCTACAGCGGATTGCTCGAGCACACCGCACTGGATGACCACCGTGAAAACGGAATTATCCTTGGCAAGAACTTTTTGAAAGATGAAAAATTCGTCAAAGTCGTCGGTAAAGCGGCTCCCGATATTCAGGATTCCGAATTTGCCGAAAACGATATCGTCACCGATGCCCAAACGTTCTTTGAATCCTATTACGGCAACCGCGAATTGTCTGTTTATGACGGATCCTATGTCAAATTGCGCGAGGCCAATCTGACGTATACGCTGCCCAAGTCTATCTTTGGTGTTTCCAGCTTCGTTAAAGGGGGTTCGATCTCCCTGGTTGGTACCAATCTGGCCATCCTGTGGCGTCATAAATCAAATATTTCAGGCCTCGATCCTGAAAATGTCGTGAACAGTGGAAACAGTGGCGTCGGACTTGAGTCGACCACTTATCCTCCCTCCCGGAGCATGGGTCTCAAAGTGAATTTCAGTTTCTAAATAATTAACTTGAATTGAAAATATTATGAAAAAATATTTTGGAAGAATTTTCGCAGTTGCTTTCATTACAACATTGCTTGTTGCCGGTTGTACTGATGAGTTTGCAGAAATAAACACAGACCCTGACAGGGCAAAAGATGCTCCTGCCACCAATGTGCTGGCTTTTGTGATCCGTTATTTATCAGCCACGCAGTTTGATCCCTGGAAAGATATGAACGAAGTTAGTACTTATGCCGGTTACGTGGCCAAAATCCAGTATATCGACGAATGCCGTTACCAGTTCAGACCGGGAGTCGTAGAGAATAACTGGTATTACGATTACATCCTTCTCAACAATATCAATGAGATCAAGAAAAAGGCTGCTACTGACGGAGCCACAAACCTGATGGCTGTTGCGCAGACCCTGGAAGTTGTCGTTTTTCAGATTGCAACCGATACTTGGAGGGATATTCCATTCACGGAAGCGATCAAACTGAATGATGGGATCCTGCTGCCCAAGTATGATAAACAGGAAGATATTTACCCGGCATTGCTGGCAGAACTGAAAACTGCAGCCGATGCTTTTGCATCAGGGGGTACCGATGCACTGGGTGACGGGGACATCATGTTCGGCGGGGATGTGGAATTATGGCAGAAATTTGCCAACTCCCTCCGGCTGCGCTTAGCTATGCGGATTTCCGGTGTCAGCAGCGCACTGGCCAAAAGTACTGTGGAGGAAGTTTTGGGTAATCCATCCAAATATCCGGTCATGGAGAGCAACGACGACAATGCTTTCTTCTGGTGGCCGGGAGCTTCACCCTATGAAGAACCCTGGTATACCGATTCAAAAACCCGTGACGACCATGGGATCAGTGACGTGATCGTGAATGTTCTGAAGTCATTGGACGATCCGCGGTTACCGGTTTATGCTTTCCCGGCAGCTGCTGACGGAGAGTACAGAGGTTTTACCATTGGAGCAGCGGCCCAACCCGCGTTGACCACTATTTCAAGAATTGGTGAAAGATTCCGGAAAGATCCTGCCGGATTTACTCCCTATATGCGTTATGCCGAAGTTATGTTCCATGTTGCTGAAGCAGCCAAGATAGGATTTTCCACAGGTACCACCGCACAGAAGGCTTATGAAGCAGGCGTAACTGCCTCCCTGGAGGAAAACGGTATCGCTAAAGCCGACATTGCCACTTACCTTGCCGGCAAGGGAAAATTCGACAATACCCTCGATCAGATCTACCTCCAGGAATGGATCGCCATGTTCAAACAGGGTATGGAAGGATGGTCCCTCTACCGGAGAACCGGCATCCCCAAAACCCATTATGTGGCTCCCGGTTCACCTTACTCTGGCCATAATACACCTCCATTCCGCTATCCCTACCCGGCCAATGAACTGACCTATAACCAGGCCAATTCCAAGCCGTTCGTTGACACGGTGGTGGATGACTTCTGGGGCAAGCAAATGTGGTGGGATACCCGTACAGGGGTCCATTAACCTATAACTTTTTATGAAATGACAAGAAATCCGGCTACCTGCCGGATTTCTTTTTTTGTTATCTTGCCTGAAAAAACATGAATCACAGGCAGCTTCGTGTTGTATTTATGGGTACCCCGGAATTTGCTGTGGAGAGCCTCAAAGCTCTTGTTGAGAACGGTTACAACGTGGTGGGGGTCATCACCGCTCCTGATAAGCCTGCAGGGCGGGGACTGAAGGTGACCGAAAGCGCGGTGAAGAAATATGCCGTATCGGCGGATCTTCCGGTGCTGCAGCCTGAAAAGCTGAAAAATCCGGCTTTTCTGGAAGAGCTGGCCGCCCTGAAGGCGGACCTTCAGATCGTGGTGGCCTTCCGCATGCTGCCCGAGGTGGTATGGGCCATGCCTCCCCTGGGAACCTTTAACCTGCATGCTTCCCTGTTGCCACAGTACCGGGGAGCCGCTCCCCTGAACTGGGCCGTTATCAACGGAGAGACGGAAACCGGGGTCACCACCTTTCTCCTCTCCCATGAAATCGATACCGGAAATATTCTTTTCCGGGAGAAGGAACCCATTGCGCACGAAGATACCGCCGGCGACCTCCATGACCGCCTCATGGTCAAAGGCGCCAGACTGGTCCTGAGAACCGTGGATGCCCTGGCTTCAGGCGACTATACCCCTATTCCGCAGGAGGAACTCTTTACCGGGGCAGGAGAACCAAAGGGTGCCCCCAAGCTCTTCAGGGAGGATATGCGTATCGACTGGAGGGCTCCGGCAGAGCAGGTGCGCAATCTAATCAGGGGTCTTTCACCCTGGCCCGCCGCCTGGACAATGCTGCGGCATCAGGAAACCGGTATGGATATCGAAATGAAAATCCTCCGCGTCAGAATTGGCAGTCACGTCGGTGAGGGCACCCCCCCGGGGATGCTCCGTTCCGACGGGAAAAAAAGTCTGGAAGTGGCTTGCGGCGACCGGTGGGTGCAAATTACCGACCTGCAACTCGCCGGGAAAAAGCGGATGCAGACGGCAGAATTCCTGCGGGGGTTTCCGCATATCAGGAATTATTCGGCACTATAAACCACCCCGTCACTTCACGTGTTCCCCGTAAAATGCCACCATTCCTGTCGCTTCGGAGAGGGAACAGCCCGTCGGCGCCAGCATTGAAGCCCGTTGAATCCACCCCTCCTATCGCTTCGGGCAGGAGGGGAACTTGATTCGTGCGTCGATAAAATCTCTTCCCGGCCAGAAGGTGTACCCTCCACAGGAGGGGGAGGTGATGAAGGAATCACCTGTTTTTCCCTTTCTGAAGTTTCAGGATTGTGCCTACAGTAATCATCTCACCGTATCTGAGTCCGTTGATACGGTACAAAGCCCTGAGCCTGATCCCGTAATACTGGGAGATGTAGTGCATCGATTCCCCTTCGGCCACCCGGTGGATCCTGTACATTCCGCCGGCTTTTCCCTTTTTGTGCTGCAGGTAGAGGATTTCCCCGGCCATTGGCTCATACCCTTCGGGATAATCATTGAATTTGCGGAGTTCCCAGCTCTTTACACCAGTTTCCTGGCTCAGCAAACCGAAGGTATCCCCTTCACGGGCAATGGTTGACTTTAAGCCGTTTTGGAGGGTGATTTCCCGGGAACTGTATGGATTTATGAATATCTCTTTGTTGAAATTGTTGCCGAGCCGCATTTTTTCGACCTGTGCACGTTCCTCATAGGTCATTTTGTGGTCTAGTTTCCACAGTTGGTGTTCTTCGATGATGTCGATCACCTTTTCGGCATAGCGCGGATCGGTGGCATATCCCGCCTTTTTGAGTCCCCGGGCCCACCCGGCAAAATCGGTGGGTTTCAGCTCGAAAAGGGAGTTGTAGCGCGGATTGCTCATCAGGAAATTCGTATGGTCCACATAGGAATCCTCTACGGTCTTATATTTCCGGAAACACTCATTTTTCTCATCATCGTCGTGGTATGACCTGGCGCCCTGCCAGTCTGATTTGCATTTGATTCCGAAATGGTTGTTTGATTTCCGGGCCATCTCGCTATTGCCGTCGGCTGATTCCAGACAGGCCTGGGCCATCTTGATGCTTGCGGGAATGCCGCTGCGGTTCATTTCGCTGATGGCCAGCAACTGGTATTTCCGGATGTATTCAGGTCGGCTGAGCCGCTGGGCCCCGGCAGGAAGCAAGAGCACCATCAGCATCATAAAGGCTGCGCTTTTTCTCAGGATCATGATGAGTAGTTCTCAAAATTTGAGGTAAATATAATTTTCTTACCTTAAATATTGTACTTTTAAGGAAAAATCGGATGATGATTCTGCGGGAAGTTAAAATACAATTTAGGGAGTATTCCGGCGTGGAAGAGTTACCGGAGGCATGGGCGGGACTGGTTTCCGAAGCCCGGAAAGTGTCAGGTCTGGCATATTCCCCCTATTCAGGATTCAGGGTGGGGGCTGCCGTGCTGCTGGCCAACGGAACAGTAATCACCGGCAACAACCAGGAAAATGCCGCCTATCCTTCGGGATTGTGTGCCGAGCGAACCGCGATATTCTATGCCAACGCCAATTTCCCGGACATCCCTGTAACGGCCCTTGCCATTTCGGCAGCCAGTGCGAAAGGACGGGTGAAAGAACCTGTCAAACCCTGTGGCAGCTGCCGCCAGGTCATCCTGGAAACGGAAGCGCGCTTCGGACAACCCGTAATCCTTATCCTCGACGGAAGGAATGGCATTCAGGTCTTTGACGGTATTGATGACCTTCTCCCTTTCAGTTTCAAACCCGTCGCCCTGAAAGGGTAATTTTCCGGAAGAGGCATCCCCGTCGTATTAACTCGGTTGCCCTGAAAGGGTAACCCTGTCATATTATGCTTCCGGGGAAACGAGAGAGAAGGGCAGAACCCTTGATCGCTCTGATGAACCCTGTCATATTATGCTTCCGGGGAAACGGGATAAACGGTCTTCCCGGTTCAGGAGGGATTGGGAGTGTCGGGGGAATCTGAAAAAAGTCAGGGCGTATCCTTTCCTCCGGGGGTTGCATTATCATCAGGTACTTTTTCTGAGGCTTTCTTTTCCTCCTTTTCCACCAGTTGTGCAAAGAAATTCCACAGCGGCTCATCGGGCGGGGGAGCCGTAATAACGACCGGTTCTTTTCTGACAGGATGGACAAATTCGACCCTCCGTGCGTGGAGGTGGATCCCTCCGTCGGGATTGGAGCGGGGGAAACCGTATTTCAGGTCTCCCTTGATGTGAACTCCGACCTTTGAAAGCTGCGCCCTGATCTGATGATGACGCCCTGTTAGGAGGTCGATCTCCAGCAGATGGTAATTGTCAGAACTGGCAATGGTCCGGTAATTCATCAGGGCATGTTTGGAATCGAAAGCCTGGAAATTGTGAGCATAGGATTTGTTTTTATCGATACCCCTGGAAATCCAGTGCTCGAGGGTGCCTTCCGCGGGAACAGGCTGACTGTCAACCACCGCCCAGTACGTTTTTTTTATCTGATCTTTCCGTTGGAACATTTTGTTGAGTCGCGTCAGCGTCTTGCTGGTCCGGGCCATCAGGACTATGCCGCTGGTGGGACGGTCAATGCGATGGGGGAGTCCCAGGAAAACATCGCCGGGTTTGTCATATTTCTCCTTCAGATATGCCTTGACGGCATCCAACAACGGAGTATCCCCTGTCTGGTCAATCATGACGATCTCCCCGCAGGCTTTGTTAACGGCAATGATATGATTGTCTTCGTATATTACTTCCATGATTCTATGGGTAACGGTTGAGGTTGAGGTTAAGATGAAGCGTCGTGCATGTTTCTGGTTTCATACAACAAAAATACAACATAATGTGGAGCTGTCAATACGGTTCTCTGAAAATAAGGTCTTCGGCCGGTTACTGTCGTTTTGTCATAAAAATTGGCAGGTCGGGATTTTAATCCCCGCGGGTTATGCCAGAATTGTCAGGGATGTTTTTTTTTCGGCAATGGCATAATCATTGTTCCATTGAGGTAGTTTTCAAAGTATAAAAACTTAAAATCACTATAGAATGGGAAAAATTATCGGAATAGATTTGGGTACCACGAATTCATGTGTATCCGTTATGGAGGGGAATGAACCTGTCGTTATACCGAACATCGAAGGCAAAAGGACCACTCCGTCGATTGTGGCTTTTATGGATAATGGAGAGCGTAAGATCGGTGATCCTGCCAAAAGGCAGGCGATCACCAACCCCAGAAAGACGGTTTACTCCATCAAGCGTTTAATGGGGGAGACCTATGACCGTTGTGAAAAGGAGGTTAAACGGGTAACCTACAATGTGGTCAGGGGCGATAACAACACCCCGCGGGTACAGATTGACGACCGCAAATATTCACCGCAGGAGATTTCGGCCATGATCCTTCAGAAGATGAAGAAGACTGCCGAGGATTATCTAGGACAGGAAGTCACTGAAGCCGTGATCACCGTTCCCGCCTATTTCAATGATTCGCAGCGCCAGGCGACCAAGGAAGCCGGTGAGATTGCCGGACTCAATGTTCGCCGTATCATTAACGAACCCACTGCAGCATCCCTTGCCTACGGTCTTGACAAGCAGCACAAAGACATGAAAATTGCTGTTTTTGACTTGGGAGGGGGAACTTTTGACATATCGATCCTCGAGTTGGGTGATGGTGTTTTTGAAGTGAAGTCTACCGATGGGGACACCCACCTGGGCGGCGATGACATTGATCAGACCATCATTGACTGGCTTGCTGAGGAATTCCGGAAAGAGGAGGGTCTTGACCTGCGGAAAGATCCGATGGCGTTGCAGCGTCTGAAAGAAGCGGCCGAGAAAGCCAAGATCGAACTGTCGAGTACAACGCAGTCAGAGATCAATCTTCCCTATATCATGCCTGTGAACGGGATTCCGAAGCACCTGGTAAAGACGCTTACCCGTGCCAAGTTCGAGCAACTCGCCGATCATCTTTTCAATGCCACCATTGAACCTTGCCGCAAAGCCATGAAGAATGCCGGTTTGTCGGCAGCCGACATCGACGAGGTGATTCTCGTGGGGGGATCCACGCGTATTCCTGCGGTTCAGCAGAAAGTGGAAGCCTTTTTCGGTAAGAAACCTTCGAAAGGGGTGAATCCCGACGAGGTGGTGGCCGTCGGGGCTGCCATCCAGGGCGGTGTTCTTACTGGGGAAGTGAAGGATGTGTTGTTGCTCGATGTGACGCCGCTGTCGCTCGGCATTGAGACCATGGGAGGGGTGATGACCCGTCTGATCGAAGCCAATACCACTATTCCCACCAAGAAGGCCGAGACCTTTACCACGGCATCAGACAACCAGCCCTCGGTAGAAATCCATGTGCTGCAGGGTGAGCGTTCGATGGCTTCAGGGAACAAGACCATCGGCAGGTTCCACCTCGACGGCATTCCGCCGGCACCCCGCGGAATTCCCCAGATCGAGGTAACTTTCGACATCGACGCCAACGGGATCCTTAATGTGATGGCCAAGGACAAAGCCACCGGGAAAACCCAGTCCATCAGGATCGAAGCTTCTACAGGACTCTCCGATGCCGAAATCAAACGCATGAAGGATGAAGCCGCTGCCAACGCAGAATCTGACCGCCTTGCCAAGGAAAAGGCCGACAAGATCAACCATGCCGACAGTCTGATCTTCCAGACGGAAAAACAGCTGAAGGAATTCGGGGATAAAATCCCGGCCGACAAGAAGCAGCCGATTGAGAATGCCCTGGCAAAACTCAAGGAAGCGCATAAAAACCAGGATGTCCAGGCCATCGATGCCGCCATGACGGAGCTGAACACCATCTTCCAGGCCGCATCGCAGGAGATGTACAATGCCTCGGGGAGCCAGGGCGGAGCGCAGGAACAGCCGGGAGATTATTCCGGTTCCCAGGCTCATACGGACCCCGGAAACGGCCAGTCCAAACAGGATGGCGAAGTGACAGATGTCGATTTTGAAGAAGTTAAATAACCTGAGAAATCAATCCATAAAAAAAGCCTCCCGAAAGGGGGGCTTTTTTTATGGATGCCCCGACCGCAACAGGTAAAGCGTGTCGAGTGCCGATTCCCGCGTACCGGGATTCAGATATTTGAAACTGAGTTTATTGATCCATACATGTTTCAGCGGGATAATCTCCATTCCCGGATAGGGTAACCCGGGATTCCGGTCGACAGTTTCGCCGTTGGTCAGGATCCAGTTGCCCGGTTTTTTCATGCGTTCCAGCAGCTCAACATCGTTGAAAATCTGAATTGCCGGTACTTTTGAGTAAAAGAAAAGTTCATGGGAGGGGTAGTTATAATTTCCCAGGACTTCGCCGGGCATCGCTTCCCGGTTAAAAATTGCGGCGGCCTTCACTGGGGCCTGGTCGCTGAAAATCTGGGGAGCCACATGCTGGTTGATGAAGAAGTTGAGCGTGATGACCATTGAGAGGGAAGGAATCAGCAGGCGTCCGGGTTTCCTGGTTGTCTTCAGGAACGGCCATACGGCAACGAAGATCATGGAAGCAAGCAATGCCATTTTCCAAATCTCCCTGACCGGATACAACCAGAAAACCAGTAACAACACAACGACGCCCGTGAGGGCAGCCACCACATTCTGAATGCCCTGAAAAGTTCGGTACAAACGGCCATCCCTCCGTGCCAGGGCAATGCGGACATACCGGGCAATGAGCAGGGCAAACAACGGGATCACCATGAACAGATAATTGGGGAGTTTTCCGTGCGATGCCGAAAGGAGGACAAACAAAAACCAGATCCCTGAGAAAACATACCAGTCACGGGGTTTCATCCTTCGTTGAAAGAGCTGTCTGAATTGAAGAACCACGGAAACAAAAAGCAACATCACCCAGGGGATGAAGAGGTAGAACAGGTTGCATACGTAAAAGAGGAAGTTGGTATTCCTGCTGACCATGTTTCCGCTGATTCTTCCGAAGTTGTTATCCCAGAAATAAAACCGGATCCCTTCCCAGCCGAACTGATTGTACAATCCCGCCAGGGCAGGAAGGATCATGACGATTGCCAGCGCAATGCCGGCATACCACCGTACATCGGTCATTTTACGGATTTGTCCCGTGAAAACAAGATATCCGGCAACGGCACACGCCGGCACAACGGCACCCACGGGTCCTTTGGTAAGCATGGCCATGCCAATCCCGGCAAAACCCAGGAGAATATGACGGTTTCTGCCGGTTCTGAGAAAACCGTACAACTGCCAAAGCGAAAAAGTGACAAAAGTCTGTAGCAGAGTATCGGTATGGATATCCATGTTGTAAATGAAATAGATCTGGGAGGACCCCAGCAGGACGGCGGCAATAAACCCGGTATCCCTGCCATAGACCAGTTTCCCGAGCTTGTAGGTGAAGAAGATCCCTGCAAACGAAAAAAGAAGCACCGGCAGTTTAAAAGCAAAATCTGAAATGCCGAAAAGGGAGAATGATAAGGCGCTGAGCCAGAAGAGGAGCGGCGGTTTCTGGATATAGGGTTCGCCGTTGATTTTCAGGTTGATAAAATCCCCTGTTTCGCTGATTTCCCGTGCGATGGCGGCATATTTACTGGCATCGCGGGTCACATGGACAAAGAGTCCGGCAACAAAGGCAGCCAGGGCGACTAGAAAAAGGAAAAAAACGATCCGGTAACTTCCGGGACCGAAAACCGGGGTGATATGATCCTTTTTCTCTCTGGCCATGGTCAAAAGTAGTTATTTTTTTCATCCTTCAGCGAACAGAAACAAGCGTACACCGGAATCAAATTTGCCTATCTTTGTTGAAAACAGGTACTATGAAGCTTTGGGAAAAGGGATTTTCAGTGGATGCCGCCATTGAGCGGTTTACTGTGGGCAAAGACCGGGAACTCGATATTTTGCTGGCCCCTTTCGATATTCTGGGTTCCATGGCCCATGCCATCATGCTGGAGTCGGCCGGATTGTTGGGGCAAGAGGAGTTGTCCTCCCTCCTGCATGCCCTCAGGGAGTTGTACGACTTCGCATCAGGCCCTGATTTTGTCATTGGCGAGGGGGTGGAGGATATCCATTCGCAGGTGGAACTGATGCTGACTCGCAGGCTGGGGGATACCGGCAAGAAAATCCATACCGGCCGTTCCAGGAATGACCAGGTCTTGCTCGACCTGAAGCTTTTTACCCGTGAACGCATCCGGGAACTTACCATGAAGGCCGAAAGTCTTGCCGATGAGTTGCTTGCCAAAAGTGAACAATACAAGGATGTGCTGATGCCCGGATATACCCACCTTCAGGTAGCCATGCCTTCATCATTCGGATTATGGTTCGGCGCCTATGCTGAAAGTCTGGTCGATGACCTGCTTTTTCTCCAGGCGGCCTTCAGAATTGTCAATCAAAATCCACTGGGATCGGCTGCTGGTTACGGTTCATCACTTCCCCTCGACCGTAAAATGACCACCCGTCTGCTCGGCTTTGAACAAATGAATTATAATGTGGTCTATGCCCAGATGGGAAGGGGCAAGATGGAAAGGACCGTCGCCTACGCACTGGCCAACCTGGCCGCAACCCTTTCAAAATTCGCCTTTGATGTTTGCCTTTATATGAGCCAGAATTTCAATTTTGTATCTCTTCCCGAAGAACTGACCACCGGGTCGAGCATCATGCCTCATAAGAAAAACCCCGACGTTTTTGAGCTGGTCCGGGGCCATTGCAACAAAATCCAGGGGCTTCCCTGCGAGGTGACCCTTATATCAAACAACCTGCCCAGCGGATACTTCCGCGACATGCAGGTCATGAAGGAGGTTTTCCTGCCTGCCTTTGAAGAATTGAGTTCCTGCCTCGACATCACCCTTTATGCCATTCAGAATATCAGGGTGAACAGGAATATCCTGGATGAGAAAAAATATGATCATCTGTTTACGGTCGAGGAGGTGAACAAACTGGTCATGAAAGGGATGCCCTTCCGGGACGCTTACCGGGAAGTGGGACGCCGGGTTATGGAAGGGGAGTTCGTTCCTGACAGGAGTGTGGAACATACCCATGAGGGAAGTATCGGCAATCTGTGCCTGAATGAAATCCGCCTCAAAAAGGAAGAGGTGGTGAAAAGCTTTCATTTCAAGGGTTACCAGTCAGCCGTTGAAAAATTGCTGAACACGTCACTCCGCGGGTAACGGCGGGTTTAATTTCCGCCGAACTCCATCAGGAAGGCTTTGATGAATCCGTCGATATCGCCGTCGAGAACACCCTGGGCATTCGATGTTTCATAACCAGTCCGGAGGTCTTTCACCATCTTATAGGGTTGCAAAACATAAGAACGGATTTGTGATCCCCATTCAATCCGTTTCTTTGAGGATTCTATTTCCTGGATCTTATCACGCCGTTTTCGCAATTCCAGTTCGTACAACTGTGATTTGAGCAACCTGAGGGCATTTTCCTTGTTTGCCAGCTGAGAACGGCTTTCGGTATTTTCTATGATGATGCCGGAAGGAGCATGCCTGAGTCTGACGCCTGTCTCCACCTTGTTGACATTTTGTCCGCCGGCCCCGCTGCTTCTGAAAGTATCCCAGGTGATGTCGGCAGGATTTATTTCGACTTCGATGGAGTCATCGACCAACGGCGCCACGAAGACCGAAGTAAACGAAGTCTGCCGTTTGTTCTGGGCATTGAAGGGAGAAAGCCTGACGAGCCGGTGAACTCCATTTTCACTTTTCAAATATCCATAGGCATAATCTCCCTCGAATTCTACGGTACAGCTTTTTACCCCGGTTTCATCCCCCGGCTGCATATCCACGATTTTCACCTGGTACCCATTTTGTTCTCCCCAACGGGTATACATCCGCAAAAGCATGTTCGCCCAATCGTTGCTTTCGGTCCCGCCGGCGCCGGCATTGATGCGAAGGAGGGCCCCCAGCCGGTCTTCCTCATTGCGGAGCATGTTCCTGGTTTCGAGAGCCTCAACGGCTTTCATGGCTTCAGAAAAGGCATCCTCCACCTCTTCCGCATCCGCTTCCCCGGATTCCAGAAATTCATATAATACCAGAAAATCCCCGGTTATCTTATTGACCTCATCAAATCCTTCTGTCCACGTTTTTATGGAACGGACAATGCGCATCTGGTTTTCTGCTTCTTTGGGATTGTTCCAGAAATCAGGGTCCCGGGTTTTGAGTTCTTCCTCCTGTAATTGAATCAGCTTTCCATCGTAGTCAAAGATGCCTCCTCAACGCTTCCGTGCGCTGTACGAGGTCGGTGACCTGTTCCTTTAATATCATGATGGTGTTTATTTTAAAGCCGCAAAGTTAAACGATTTTTGGAAACCGGAATCAGGAAATTACTTCCCTGAGATGACGGTGGATCAGTTCAGGCTCAAAACCCCGCCCCTGGGCAAAACGGATGATCTGCCCCATCCTTTCGAATTTTTCACCTTTTTTGGTGCTCCGGGCTTTCTCTTTCATGATCTTTACCAGAAGAGCTACATAATCGTCATGGTCAATGCTATTCAGGGCCGATTCGATAAATTTCTCTTCTAATCCTTTCATTTTCAGATAATACCTTATTTTAACCTTCCCCCATTTGTTGATCCTGAACTTCTCACTGACATAGGTAAGGGCATATCTTGCATCATTGAGAAAATTTTCTTTTTCGAGCCGGCTGACGATATTATCCTCGGTCATCGAATTAGCTTCCAATGACCTGATCTTTTTCCGGATGTCGGATGTGCATTGTTCCGACTTTCTGCACAGAGCGGCCATTTTCCCATAAATTTCCAATTCCTGTTTTGCTCTGGTTTCCATAATGATACCCTCTTTAAAGCGTGATTTGGCTGTTCCATCTCCCCATCCTCATTCCCTGTTTAAAAATAAGGATTGTAAATCATTATTCCTAACATCGGGGATATTCACGAATACCGTATCACCAAAAAATCCTTTATATTTGCTGAAATCTTAATAAACATACAGTATGGGATTTCTGATTATTATCGGATTGGTTGCATTACTCGTCTTTTGGGTAATTGGCATTTACAACCGGATGGTCCGTCTTCGCAACAACCGGCAAAATGCCTTTGCCGATATTGATGTTCAACTGAAGCAGCGGCATGATCTGGTTCCGCAGCTTGTGGAAGTGGTAAAGGGGTATGCGGCGCATGAAAAGGAGCTTTTGACGAAGATTACCGAAGCCCGTTCTGCTGCCATGGGGGCAAACACCGTTAATGAGAAGATTGTTGCCGAAACCCGCCTTAGCTCAGCATTGCAGGGATTGAGGGTACAGGTGGAAGCCTATCCCGATCTCAAGGCCAACCAGAATTTTCTGCAGTTGCAGGAAGAACTGAGCGACATTGAGAATAAGCTGGCTGCCGCCCGCCGGTTCTTCAATGCCGCCACCACGGAATACAACAACAGCATTGAAACCTTCCCTGCCAATATGATTGCCGGGCCTTTCGGCTTCAAACGCGAAACCCTCTTTGACCTGGGAATGGAAAGGGGAGAAGCCGAAAAACCGCCTGTGATCAAGTTTTAAACGGTTTTTCTGTTATTGGCGCCTATAAGGATCGGGGAATCATGAAATATGTCGGAATAAAGTCGCAGATCCGGAAGAACAACATCAACTCGGTGATCATGTTGATTGCCTTTCCTGTTCTTTTGGTGGCGATGGTATATGTTTTTGTCTGGTTTACCTCACCTGACGAATACCGGGGGATGGCCGCAGATACCACGGCCGGGATCGTGCCTTTGGTTTTAGCGGGTACCGGCATCTGGTTTCTCATCGCATGGTTTTCTCATACGGCCATCATTCAGCGGGCGACAGGATCAAAGCCGCTTGAAAGAAGGGAAAATAAACGGGTATTCAACCTTGTGGAGAACCTTTGCATATCCATGGGGATGCAGGCGCCCAAAGTTTTCGTCATTGAAGACGATTCCCTCAATGCTTTTGCCAGTGGCATCAGCGATAAAACCTATGCGATTTCCTTGAGCCGGGGCATCATCAACAAACTCGAAGATGATGAACTGGAAGGGGTTATTGCTCATGAGCTGACCCACATCCGGAACAGGGATGTCAGACTTCTGATTGTCGCGGTGATTTTTGTGGGAATTTTTTCGTTTATCGCCAACATGGCATTCCGCGGGTTACGTTTCGGGAGTTTCGGCAACCGGGAGAAGAACAACGCTCCCGTCGTCCTGGTGGCTCTGGTGATTTCCGGCATTGCATACCTTGTCTCGCTGGTATTGCGTTTCGGGATATCCCGGTCACGGGAATACATGGCTGATGCCGGTTCGGCTGAAATGACAAGGAAACCATATGCCCTGGCCAGTGCCCTGCGGAAAATTTCGGGAGATCCTCTGATAGAAGCGGTAAAAAGCCGGGATGTCTCGCAAATGTTTATTGACAATCCGAGGCTGGTGAACAAGGAATTTTCCATTGACAGGATTTTTGCTACGCATCCGCCCATAGAAAAGAGGATACAACTCCTTGAACAATTTGTCTGACCGTTTATTATTTCATGCCTAGCCGTTTAATATGTTCCTGGCATATGAGAAGAGTGATCCTTTCACTGCTTTTTTTGCTGATCATACCCGAGGTCCGTTCACAGGTTATCTGTTATGAAGAGGCAAAGCGCAGGGCTGAGGAGTTTTTCAATCATTCAGAGAGGAGGGAGCGCCCGCTGAAAAGCGGATCCCTGGCTTGTGCCGATACCTTGCTGACCATTTGTGCGCCCGGGGAATCACCAGGGCAGGGAGGGCTCAACCCGGCATCGGGGAGGCAGGAACCTCTTCTTTATATTTTCAACCGGCTCGACGGGGAGGGATTTGTCATCCTTTCGGCGGATGAGCGGGTGGGTGATGTCCTGGCGTGGTCGTCCGATTCCCGCATTTGTGAGGTTATCCCGCCGATGAAGATGCTCTTGGACCAGTATGCCCGGGAGATCGTTTTTGCCAGGGAAAAGGATATTGAAGGCGGGACGCGGCTCAAATATGCCCTGACGGCCCGGTCCCCCCTGTTGGGGAATGTCGGGTGGAGCCAGGGCCCCGATCCTTTTAATACGCTATGCCCCTATGATGCCGCCGCAGGAAGGAGATGCCCGCTGGGATGCGTGGCCACCGCCATGGCCCAGGTCATTTATTACTACAAATATCCCCGTACCGGGACAGGCAGCCTTGGATATCCATCGGCCTATGGTGTTGAATGGGCCGATTTTTCTGTGGCCGATTACCGCTATGAAGAGATGAGCGATCAGCCATGGCCGGGTGTCGCCAATCCCGAAATTGCCGAATTGAACTACCATTGTGCCGTGGCTGTCGAAACGGAATTCGGCCCTTACGGAAGCTCCGCATTTGCCGGGCAGATCGTTAAAGGCCTGCAGGAATACTTTAAATACAAAAAGGCTTCCTATATTACCCGGACGGGATATTCTCAGCCAGCCTGGAGGACCCTGCTGAAATATGAGATAGACCACGCAAGGCCGTTGATATACAGTGCAATCGACCCTTGGGACCCTGCGGATCCTGAGGATGTGTCCAGCGGACATGCTTTTGTCATCGACGGTTATGATGACAATGACCTTTTTCATATCAACTGGGGCTGGGGTGGATGTGCCAACGGCTATTACAGCCTTGAACTGCTGAATCCGGATGCTTGCGGTGACATTTATACGTATACCAACAATCATGCGGTGATTACCGGTATTGAGCCGCTGACTACCTATGAATGCCGTATGTCGGTGGACCCCTCGAACCTGAACTTCACTGCTGCCGGCGGAACCGGGGTGGTGACCGTGACTTCGAATACCGGGTGGACGGCCACGTCCGACGCCCACTGGATCGAGGTGTCGCCTGCGGAAGGGACAAATAACGGGGAAATTTCCATCCGGGTGTTACAGAGTTCCGAGTTTCAGGGAAGATCTGGAATCCTGACCCTGAAGGGATGTGACATTACCCGAACCATTACCGTTGTCCAGGAGGGAACCTGTGAACTCACGGTTCCTGCTTCACCCGTTATTTTTCCGGTATCAGGGGGCAGTATCACCGATACTATTGTGTCTCCGGCATCGTGGATGATTACGGATGCTCCTTCCTGGCTTACCGTATCGCCGACCACGGGGAACGGAAAGGAATCGGTCGTTCTGACGGCATCCTCCAATGAGGGAAACGGGGAAAGGGAATGCGTCATCATCATTGCCGGATGCGGAATTTACAAATCCGTCAGGGTTATCCAGCAGGGTTCCTGTGTGTTAACCCTTTCATCACAGCAGGAGGAGTTTCCTTCCCCGGGAGGGTCCGTGACCGTTCAGGTGACTTCCAATTCCATATGGGAAGCTACGGTTTCCGGGGGATGGCTGACCCTGGATCCTCGCAGCGGCATCGGAAGCGGAGTATTGACCATTGTTGCAGATTCCAACAGGGAGCTCTCCCTGCGAAGTGCGACGATCCTGGTAAGCGGTTGCAATACAAACCGTGTCATTACGGTTACCCAGGAGGGATTTTGCAGGCTGGAGGTATCTCCCCTGAAAGTGGAATTGCCGGCAGCTGCCTCGGTGGGATACATAACGGTAAATGCCAATTCGGCATGGAGTGCCGTTCCCGATGAGCCGTGGATCAACGTAAGTCCTTCTTCGGGAAGGGGTACTTCCGTTGTTGCCATTTCCATTTCCGCCAATACGTCGGGGCAACCCCGTACCGGGAAAGTTATCGTTTCGGGGTGCAATAAACTGGATACGATTGACGTGGCGCAGCAGTCCGATTGCGTGATCGGGCTTTCTTCAACCCTGCTCGATTTCAGTTATCTGCCGGGAAGCAAATCCTTCACGGTGACCAGCCGTACCAGATGGAGTGCCTCCTGCGACGCCGGCTGGATTTCCTTTGCTCCGAAATCGGGGTCCCTTTCCGCGGGCATAACGGTTCAGGTCCCCATCCATACGGGAATTGCCCCCCGGTCGGGCGCCATCACCATCACAGGTTGCGGCTATTCCAGAACAGTGAAAGTGGAACAGGGTGCCTGCAGCTTATCCGTATCAGAGGACACACTCTACTTTTCTCCGGAGCCGGGGACCCGTAACCTCGTCATTCAATCGAATGCTCCATGGAGTGCCACGGTGAATGACTCCTGGATCACTTTATCAGCTTCCGGCGGAAACCGTGATGCCACCACCGGGGTAACGGTGGAAGCCAATCCATCGGGGAAACGAAGCGCCGTGATTACCATAAGCGGGTGTTTTTCCCCTTCCGTGGTGAAAGTGGTCCAGGAAGCGCTGCCTACACCCGTAATAGGAGTGGAAGAAGCCCGATTCAGGCTCTACCCGTCACCTGCCCATCGGTATGTGCATGTGGATACAGACCACTCCCCCGACCTGGTCTCCCTCGACATATTCACCGGCTCAGGTCATCAAATCATGAATTTCCCGCAAGTGACGGCAGGAATGGTCATCGACCTCGGGGGACACCCGCCGGGGTTTTATTTCTTCAGGTTTTCCAGTTCAGGAAGGGTGGTGACAAAAATGGTGGTGCTCCGGTAATCAGAGATTTGCGGAATTTAGCTGCGTATATCCGATCAGACGGTCGTAACGGCCTGACATCTCTTTGTAATAGACAAAAATCTGGTAGTTGTTTTCCGTTTCCCAGAAGGAACCTTCAAGATTGATGTGGTCAGCCGTTGCAGATCCTTCGGGAACGTATACATAGATGAAGTTGTAATATCCTTGCTTCAGGAGTAGCGTCAGTTCATACCTGCTGGTCTCAAAATTCCAGGTCATTTCATTGCTTTTGTTGGCGTTCCAGTTGGATAATCCCCCGAAAACATTGATGGTGCCTCCCATGAGAGGTGCCTCCAGTGGGAGGCTGAAATGGACAAACTGATAATCGCATTCCAGGTCGTAGTCATTGACCCGCTCCTGGCTTTCAATAACATATCTGCCATTCATCTCGCGATATCTGAAATATCGCTTGTTCGACCTGATGTCCGACGGATGCAGGGTGACATGGTAAAAAGGGCGGTGAAAGGTGGTGGATGCTACGCCTTCCCCGTTAGCCTTGTGATCCCGGATGTCAAAATAGCGGAATTCATTCCCTGCGGGGAATACGTTTTCCTGCGCATAATCATACACCAGACGGCCGGGCTGGATAAAAAGAGGTTTGAGATCTCTCACCGCATTGTCCCAGCGGTTGTTCTGCATGATTACGATTTTGACCTCTTCCCGGGGGTTCTCAATACGCAACCTGTCATGGAAAACCGTAAAATCGACCTCCTGGTTTTCGCCCCTGAAGGCATCCCTGGTAGCCCTGCGCACGGTACCCTCGATACGCACCAGGGGTTCAGTAACGTAAAACCGCTTTGACAATACCAGCTTTTCCTTGTCATTGTCCTCATACACCAGCAAAATGTAATTGCCCGAGATCTTGAACTGAACCCTTTCGTTGGGGATTTCAAGGTAGTAGTTGACATAGCTGAAGGTCGTATTGAAGGAACGGGCATAGTCATCGACAGGATTATCGGGAAACCCCTCCAGGTAATCGTTCTGCATCAGGAAGCTCTCGTTCCAGCCAGCATCGCAATGGAGAATGGTGTAGAAATACCTCTTCACCTCGCCTGACAAATCATCGAACTTCAGCACCAGCCTGGCATCTTCGTTGAGTTCCAGGATGGGATCCGACAGTTCAAATCCTTCGCGGTGCATCACAACCGACTTAATCTCCTCACGAAAAACAGCATTCTCATGGTAAAAACGGTTCAGCTGTCCGGCCGTTACGGCAGGCACCAAACCAAGGCAGATAAAAACTACGAGCCGTAAAAACATAAATGATTTTTTATTTACTCCTACAAAAATAATACCTGAATTCCGGCGAGCGCATTGACTACATCCGTTCAAATATTCTTTTTCAATCAACGGCCGGAGTGGTCGGGATATTTTGACTTATATAACTTTATGCATGAATGATTGTATTAAATAGCATTTAATTATTTACTTTGGCTGCGATTTTGAAATTATTGAAAACCCGATATGTTAAAAACGATCAAACTTCGGAAAGGGCTTAATATCAAGATGAAAGGGAAAGCTGAACCGGTTCTGGAACAGGTCTCCCCATCTGATGTTTATGCACTGAAGCCTACCGATTTCCCGGGATTGACCCCCCGTTTAACCGTACATCAAGGCGATCAGGTGAAAGCCGGTGATGTTTTGTTTTACGACAAATACCATCCTGAAGTTGTATTTGTTTCTCCGGTAGGGGGAACTGTTGCATCAATCAACAGGGGAGAGCGGAGGAGGATCCTGGAAGTCTTGGTGACGGCTGATGAATCGATGGGCGTTGTGGATTTCGGAAAACACGACCCTTTGCATCTCGACAGGGAAGAGGTGAAGGGGATTTTGCTGAAATCGGGATTGTGGCCTTTCATCAAGAGGCGTCCCTATGGGACCATTGCCAGGGTGGATGAAATCCCCAAGAGCATTTTCATTTCCTGTTTTGACACCGCGCCGCTGGCGCCTGATTACGCGTATATCACCGGCGGACAGGAAACGGTATTTCAGACCGGGGTGAATGCCCTGACCAGGCTTACCTCCGGCAAGGTTCACCTGGGACTCCCCGGGGAAGGAGGAGATTTATTTTCCAGGATTCAGCATGTGGAAATCACCCGCTACAGCGGTCCACACCCCGCTGGAAACGTCGGCGTCCACATTCACCATACCGATCCGGTTAACAAGGGGGAGGTGGTCTGGACGGTCAATCCTCAGGATGTTCTTTTCATCGGTCGTTTATTTGAGACCGGCCACGTTGATTTTACGAAGATCATTGCCCTGACAGGCTCTGAGGTGGTGAAACCCCGCTATCTGAAGACCAAACTGGGTACCGGATTATGTCCCCTGCTCGCGGGTAACCTGAAGGAGGAGGGCAAACAACGGGTGATCAGCGGAAATGCGCTGACGGGACAAAAAGTGATTTGCGACAACTACCTCGGATTTTATGATTCACAGGTCACCGTGATTCCCGAAGGAGATGAGTATGAATTTATGGGATGGGCAAGGCCGGGAATTGGGAAATACAGTGCTTCCAGGACATTTCTTTCCAGTTTGTTCCCCAGGAAGGAATATGAGCTGACTGCCAACCTTCACGGGGGAGTCCGTGCTTTTGTGCTCTCGGGGCAGTATGAGAAGTATGTGCCCATGGATATTCTGCCGGTTCATTTGCTGAAGGCGATCCTGGTCAACGATATTGATAAAATGGAGCAGCTGGGGATCTATGAGGTTATCGGTGAAGACCTTGCCTTGTGTGAGTTCGCCTGTGCCTCCAAAATCAAGGTACAGGATATCCTTCGCAAGGGACTTGAGACCATGGAAAAAGAGCTGGGCTGACCCTTCGGGGGTACCCGTTTTCTCGCGAAGAGATATGAAGATCAGCTGAACAGCCCAATGAACAGACTTGAAATTTAAAAATGAGGCTCAATAGATGAATGCTTTAAAAAATTTCTTTGAAAAACTACAGCCACATGTTCAGAAGGGGGCCAAATACCATTGGCTTCATTCCACGTACGATGCATTTTTTACGATGGCGTTTGTACCTAAGAAGACCTCGGATTCAGGAACACATATCCATGACCATATCGATCTGAAGCGGACGATGTCTTTTGTGATCATTGCGCTGGTTCCTGCGCTCCTCTTCGGGATGTACAATACGGGATTCCAGCATTTCAAGGCAATCGGGGAGTTGGGCGATGCCGGGTTCCTGCGGGTTTTCTTTTACGGTTTCCTGAAAGTCTTTCCGGTGATCGTTGTTTCGTATATCACGGGATTGGGTATAGAATTCATTTTTGCCCAGTCGCGGGGTCATGAGGTCAACGAAGGTTTTCTGGTTACCGGGATGCTGATCCCGATGGTAATGCCCGTTAACACCCCGTTGTGGATGGTGGCGGTAGCGACGGCCTTTGCCGTGATCTTCGGCAAGGAGGTTTTCGGGGGCACCGGCATGAATATCTGGAATCCCGCGCTGGTAGCCCGTGCTTTTCTCTTCTTTGCCTATCCTGCGCAGATGTCGGGCGACAAGGTGTGGGTTGCCCTTGGGGAGGGAGACAAAGTCGTCGATTCCTTTTCGGGGGCTACCATTCTGGGAGAGGCAGCCGCCGGTAATATGCAGTTCGACGTGATGGATGCATTTCTGGGATTTATTCCCGGTTCCATCGGGGAGACTTCTACCCTGGCCATCCTGATCGGCGCCCTTTTTCTGATCATCACCGGCATCGGCAGCTGGAAAATCATGGCTTCCACCTTTCTGGGCGGCGCCGCCATGGGCATTTTGCTCAACCTTATTGCCGTCAATCCCTATATGGAAATGCCCTTCTGGCACCATTTCATCCTGGGCGGTTTTGCCTTCGGAGCGGTGTTCATGGCCACCGATCCGGTTTCTGCGGCACAAACCGACACCGGAAAATGGATCTATGGCTTCCTGATCGGGGTAATGGCCATCCTCATCAGAGTGCTCAATCCGGCTTACCCTGAAGGGATGATGCTGGCCATCCTACTGTTGAATACCTTTGCACCCCTGATCGACCATTATGTGGTACAGGGCCATATCAAACGCCGCCTGAAAAGGGTCCATGTTGCAGCATAACCGTAAAAAAACAGATAATGAATAAAAACGGAAATACTTACACGTTTATCTATGCTTCGGTGATGGTCGTATTGGTGGCCGCCGTTTTGTCGGTGGCGGCCATCGTGCTGAAGCCCAGGCAGGTCAAGAACGCTGAAATAGAGAAAAAACAAAACATGCTGGCATCCATACGCATTGAAGCCACGACTGCCGATGCCGAAGCGATGTATGCCCAAAGCATAAAAAACTCCTATCTAGTCAATGCGGAGGGGGAGCAGGTGGCAGGCGACGCTTTTAGTGTGGATCTGAAGAAGGAAAAGGCCAAGCCTGTGGAGCAGAGGCTGCTTCCGGTTTTTGAGTGTGACACGCCCGAGGGTTTGAAATACATATTTCCGCTGAGGGGCACGGGGCTTTGGGGTCCTATTTGGGGATACTTAGCCCTAAATGAAGACCTCAACACCATTTACGGGGTCAATTTTGCCCACCAGGGAGAGACTCCGGGGTTGGGGGCAGAGATCAGCACCCCGCCATTCATGGACCCATTCCGGGGGAAGACTATTTTTGATGCTTCCGGAAAGCTGGTCTCCATCATCGTAGCCAAGAGCAACGAAAATGCACCTGAAAAACACAAGGTGGATGCCGTTTCGGGAGGAACCATCACCAGCAAGGGATTGCAGCAAATGTTACTTGATGACCTTACCTCCTACCAGAATTTTATCACCCGGAAAAAATCAGCCTTATGAGCGACAAAGATCCTTTATTCTCGGCGAAGAATATGAAGCTTCTGACAGATCCTCTGAACAGCAACAATCCCATCACCGTTCAGGTACTGGGAATATGTTCGGCGCTGGCGGTGACAGCGCAGTTAAAACCCGCTATCGTGATGGCCATTTCGGTCACTGTGGTCGTTGCTTTTGGAAACGTGATCATTTCGCTTTTGCGCGATACCATCCCTAACCGGATCCGCATCATCGTCCAGTTGGTGGTCATTGCAGCCCTGGTGATCCTGGTTGACCAGGTGCTGAAGGCCTATGTGTATGACGTGAGCAAGCAGTTGTCGGTCTTTGTGGGGCTGATCATCACCAACTGCATCCTGATGGGGCGCCTCGAAGCGTTTGCCATGAGCAACAAGCCATGGCAGTCCTTCCTCGATGGATTAGGCAACGGCGCCGGCTACGGCCTGATCCTGATCACCGTGGGTATCTTTCGCGAACTCCTCGGATCGGGCTCCCTCTTCGGATTCAGGATTATTCCCGAAAGCTGGTACCTGGCCAACGGAGGTTTCTATTCCAACAACGGGATGATGATCCTGCCCCCCATGGCACTGATTACCATCGGCACCATCATCTGGATACAGCGTAGTAAAAACCGCAACCTCATTGAAAGCTAACCGGTAAAAAAGGAATTGTTATGGAAAACCTGATCAACATATTTGTCCGGTCGATCTTTATCGAGAATATGATCTTTGCCTACTTTCTGGGCATGTGTTCCTTCCTGGCCGTATCTAAATCGGTCAAGACGGCCACGGGGCTGGGCATCGCCGTGATCTTCGTGTTGGTGGTCACCCTTCCTGTCAACTATCTTCTTGAAAACTACATCCTGAAAGAAGGTGCGTTGGCCTGGCTGGGGCCCTCCTTTGCCTCCGTAGACCTGAGCTTTCTGAGCTTTATCATGTTCATCGCCGTGATTGCCTCCATTACCCAACTCGTGGAAATGGTGGTGGAGAAGTTTGCACCTGCCCTTTACAACCAGTTGGGGATCTTCCTGCCCCTGATCGCTGTGAACTGCGCCATTCTGGGGGGATCGCTCTTTATGCAGCAGAAGGAATTCCAAAACGTTGGCGAGGCCACCGTGTATGCCCTGGGGTCGGGCGTGGGGTGGTTGCTGGCCATTGTGGGCATCGCCGCCATCCGGGAAAAAATCCAATATTCCAATGTGCCCAAACCCTTGCGCGGGTTAGGGATCTCCTTTATTATCACCGGATTGATGGGCATCGCCTTCATGGGATTCATGGGCATTAAATTGTAACTGCGTAATTGAACCAAATCATGATGATATTATCCATTGAGACAGTCACTGTGATCACCAGCGTGGTTATTTTCCTGCTGGTCATTACCTTCCTGGTGGCGCTGCTGCTCTATGCCAAGACGAAGCTGATGCCCTCGGGGGTGGTGAAAATAGATATCAACGACGGCTATAAGGTTGTTGAGACGGAACTGGGAAGCAGTTTGCTGACCACACTGAGTAACCACAAGGTCATTCTGCCCTCGGCATGCGGAGGCGGGGGAACCTGCGGCATGTGCCGTTGCCAGGTGATCGAGGGGGGTGGTTCCATTCTGCCCACCGAAACCGGCTTTTTCACACGGAAAGAACAGTTAGACCACTGGCGCCTGGGATGCCAGGTCAAGGTTAAGGAAAATATGAAGATTCACATGCACCAGGAGATCCTGGGCGTGAAAAAGTGGGAGTGCGAGGTGGTCTCCAACCAGAATGTGGCCACCTTCATCAAAGAGTTTGTGGTAAAGCTTCCCGAAGGGGAAATCCTGGAGTTCAAGTCGGGAGGGTATATTCAGATCGACGTTCCCAAAGTCGAGGTGGAGTTCAAAACTATGGATGTGCAGCCCGAATTCCGTGAGGAGTGGGAGAAATTCGGCATGTTCGACCTGAAGATGAAAAATCCCGAGCCTACCTTCCGGGCCTATTCGATGGCCAACCACCCGGCCGAGGGCAACATCGTCATGCTCAACATCCGCATTGCCACGCCTCCCTGGGACCGTGCCAACAATCGTTTCAAAGAGGTCAACCCCGGGGTGTGCTCCTCCTATATCTTCTCCCGGAAACCGGGCGACAAGGTGACCATCTCGGGACCTTTCGGGGAATTCTTCCTCAAGAACAACGACAACGAGATGATGTTTATCGGGGGTGGTGCCGGGATGGCGCCCATGCGTTCGCACCTCTTCCACCTCTTCCACACCATGAAGGAAGCCCGGCGTAAGGTGAGCTTTTGGTACGGGGCCCGCTCGACCAGGGAGGTCTTTTACAAGGAGCAATTCGAGGAGATAGAGAAGAATTTCCCCAACTTCAGCTTTACCCTGGCCCTCTCGGAACCCAAACCCGAAGACAATTGGACGGGGCCCACGGGATTCATTCACCAGGTGATTTACGATGACTATCTGAGCAAACATGAACAACCCGAAGAGGTAGATTATTATCTCTGCGGACCTCCGCTGATGAACAGTGCCGTACAGAAAATGCTCTACGACCTGGGCGTTCCCAACGAGAATATCCTCTACGACGATTTTGGCGGGTAATACAGCGTATGATACAGCAATTTTTCAGCACGATTATCGACTGGTATATGGCCCATATCAACTACTGGACCATTACCCTGCTTATGGCCATCGAGAGCTCTTTTATTCCGTTTCCTTCCGAGGTGGTCATTCCGCCTGCAGCGTGGAAGGCGGCAGAAGGAGATCTCAATGTTTTTCTGGTGGTATTTTTCGGGACGGTGGGGGCGTTGATAGGGGCCCTCTTCAATTACTGTTTCGCTCTGTATCTGGGGCGGGCTATTGTCTACCGTTTTGCGGAATCGAAAGTGGGTCGCCTGATGCTGCTCAGCCGCCAGGGAGTGGAAAAGGCGGAAGCCTATTTCGTACGCCACGGGAAGTCCTCCACACTCATCGGACGCCTGGTCCCGGCAGTGCGGCAGCTGATTTCACTTCCGGCAGGCCTTGCACGGATGAAACTGAAGGATTTTATCCTGTTCACCGTCATCGGTTCAGCAACCTGGAACATCATCCTGGCAGCCATGGGCTATTTCCTGTACACCCAAAAAGAGATTCTGCACCGTTATTACACGGAACTTTCGTGGGCCATGGTCGTTTTGGGAGTCATGTTCATTATCTATCTGGTTTTTAAATTTGTCAGGAGAGAGGAATAGAAAAGATGGCCGCAGCCACCGTGTTCCACTATTTACACAAGCGATGCAAAAGCGGATTCTGACCCTGTTCGTTTACCTGTTGGCCGTGGTGTCAGGTTGCACCACGTCTTGCAAGCAACACGCATACCTGTACAACGACGGGAAAGTTTTCGGGACTGTTTATCACATTGTTTACCAGCACCCTTCCGGAAAGGATCTGCACACGGAGATTGATGCCGAACTGGCCCGTTTGAACCGGATCTTCAGTACCTTCGATACTACTTCCCAAATTTCAATGGTCAACACCAACCGTTCGGTGGAACTGGATTCCCTGTTTGTCAATTGTTTTAACCGGGCTCTGGAGATTTCGGAACTGTCGGAGGGAGCTTTTGACATTACGGTGGCTCCTCTGGTCAATGCCTGGGGATTTGGCTTCAGGCACCGCAAAGATATTACCCCTGCGCTGATCGACAGTCTGCTGCAACTGACCGGATACCGCAAGGTACGCCTCGAAGGGGGCAGGATCGTCAAGGAGAATCCGGCCGTTATGCTTGATATGAGCGCCATCGCCAAGGGGTACGCATGCGATATCCTCGGCAATTTCCTGGCTGATCGGGGTTGTACGAACTACATGGTGGAAATCGGGGGAGAGGTAGTGGCCCGCGGGGTCAATGCCAGGGGAACTCCTTGGAGTATCGGGATCAGCAAACCTGAGGAAACCGCTTTTTATGAAGGCCAGGAATTAGAGGCCATTGTTCATTTGTCCGACCGCGCCCTGGCGACTTCGGGAAATTATCGCAACTTTTATGAAGAAGGGGGGAAGCGGTATGCCCATACCATCGATCCGGCTACCGGCTATCCGGTGCAACACAGCCTTCTGAGTGCGACTGTCCTGGCCAGTGACTGCATGACCGCAGATGCGCTGGCGACGGCCTTCATGGTCCTGGGACCGGAAAAAAGCGTGGCCTTGTCCAAATCCCTTCCCGGAGTGGAGGTCTTTTTTATCTGTTCCGATGAATCGGGATTCAACAAAATCTACATGTCTGAGGATTTTTCCGCCTTCCTTGCCGAAGAAAAGTAATCACTTTTCCGGGTTGGGCTTTCCCGGGTTGGGCTTTATCGGTCTCACTTCCCTGAAATTGGTTTTCTCCCAGGCTTTTCGCTGCTCAATTCTATCCTGCGTCTGAGCACAGGTGATCCCCTCTTTTCTGAGATGTTTGTTTCCGCTCACATGGGTGTTGGGGAATTTCCCTCCTTTCCGGAGGAGGATGGTCACGGCAAATCCGGCAAACGCCAAAGCCACAAGAATAACCGCGAGAATCAATATTTTAATGAAATCCATATTTAAAAGTTTAGGCTGTAAAAATAGGCCGAATCCCAGGCAAAACAATCCGTTCACGGGTGATGTAACAAAAAATGTCTTTCCGACACCTATAATAAAACTAATTTCGGGTAGAAAAGGTTTCCAATGGGAACCATTTTGTACCTTTAATTTTCAAATCGTGAAGAAGTATGGAAAAACATGTTAGTGTAGTAGCTGCCCTTCAGATCGGGCTGAGCATTTTCGGCATCATCGTCGGGATTATCATCCTGGTGGTGCTGAATACGGTGGGAAGCTTCGTTAATGAACGTGAAGCCAGCTTAGTCCTGCACCTGATCGGGACCATCTTGGCTGTTATTTTCTTTTTGATGAGTGCCCCCGGTATCATTGCCGGAATCGGGTTGTTGCGTCATAAGGAGTGGGCACGCATCCTCGCACTGATCCTTTCGGCGTTGAGTGTTCTTAATTTTCCCCTTGGCACTGCCGTTGGCGTGTATTCCATCTGGGTTCTGGTACAGGATGAGGTGGTGGCACTTTTTAAAGAGGGAAAAAAACTGGTTTAAAAACTGATCTTTCAGGGAAATCAGGAGGAAGAACCGGCAGGGGGATGAAATACCCATGCAATATTATGCACCAACCGTAATGGAATTGGGAAGCTATTCTTTTCGGCCGCTGTAAATGGACGATAGCTGCAAAAATAAGCCACATGGATATTACATGTGTTTCACGGAATGAATCATCACAACGTCATGATATAAATACATGAAATACAGTTATGAGATAACGGTCGAAGGACAGGTGCAGCATGTCGGATTTCGCTATTATTCCCGGATGAAAGCCCTTGAACTTCAGTTGACGGGATATGTCAGAAATTCCCGGGACGGAAGTGTTTTGGTAGTGGCTGAAGGCGAGGAACCCGAATTGATGACACTGGTAGATTATCTGAAAATAGGTCCCCCGATGGCGCGGGTCAGAAACGTTTTGGTGTCAAAAGCCCCCTATGAAGGGATTTTCAGTGAGTTCTCCATCCGCTTCTAGGCAGGATTTCCCGGTTTTTTGTTATTTTCATCCCGTTTTAGTTACCCGGGAGGGTACAACAAGAGGATCATAAACAAAGGAAAAAACGCTCAATTTTTTGGAATGACGAGTTATCATATGACCCCCGGTCAGTTCCGGGAGGAGGGGAAGAAACTGATTGACCGGATTGCTGATTATTATGAGCATATTGAGGAATATCCCGTTTTGTCGCAGGTGAAGCCGGGTGAGATCTATGGTATGCTGCCTGAAGATCCTCCTCTGCAGGGGGAATCTTTCGACAGGATGCTTGAAGATGTTGACCGGATCATCATGCCGGGGATCACTCACTGGCAGTCGCCCCGGTTTTTCGCTTATTTCCCTGCCAACGCCTCCTTCCCCAGCATACTTGGCGATCTGCTCTCCTCGGGGCTGGGTGTTCAGGGAATGCTGTGGGCCACCAGTCCGGCTGCCACCGAAGTGGAAACCCGCGTGATGGAATGGCTTGCAGGAATGCTGGATTTGCCGGCGTCATTCCGGATTTCATCCACCGGTGGCGGCGTCATTCAGGATTCTGCCTCTTCGGCGGCACTGTCGGCCATGGTGGCCGCCCGGGAAAAAGCCACGGGCTTTGGCTCCAACACATCAGGGATCACCTCCCGGTTTACCGCTTACATATCAACACAAACCCACTCTTCGCTCGAAAAGGCCGTTAAAATTGCCGGCATCGGCCGGGAGAACCTTCGGCTCATCGCAACCGATGGGAATTTTGCCATGCGGCCTGACCTGCTCCGTGAACAGATCGCCAAAGACAGATCGACAGGGTATACCCCTTTCTTCGTGTGTGCCACCATAGGAACTACCTCTTCCAACGGAATGGACCCGCTGCGGCAAATCGGAGAGATCGCACGGGAAGAAAATCTCTGGATGCACGTGGATGCCGCCATGGCCGGTGCAGCCCTTATTTGTCCCGAGTTCCGCCATTTTGCCGACGGACTGGAACTGGCCGACAGTTTCTGTTTCAACCCACACAAATGGATGTTCACAAATTTCGACTGTGACTGTTTCTGGGTAGCCGACAGAAGGCATCTCGTCAACACCTTTTCCATTCTTCCCGAATACCTGCGTAACAAGGCTTCCGAATCAGGTGAGGTGTTTGATTACCGCGACTGGCACATTCCGCTGGGGCGCCGTTTCAGGGCCCTAAAACTCTGGTTCGTCATTCGTCATTACGGGGTGGAAGGACTTCGCCACCATATCCGTTACCATGTGGAACTCGCCCGTGATCTCGCCCGAAAGATCAGAGAATCGGATCACTTCGAACTTATCATGGAACCGCCGCTCAACCTGGTCTGCTTCCGCTACAAGGGAAGCGACGAGGAAAATATGGACCTGATGCAGAAAATTAACAGCCAGGGAACTCTTTTCTTTACCCATACCAAACTCAATGGACAGGTCGTGCTCAGGCTTTGCATCGCCCAGACCAATACCTCGAAGGAACACGCAGACCATGCCTGGGAAATGATCCGAAGAAGTGTCACCCGATAAAAACTCCTCTTGTCCCGGTTTTTATCGTCATGTATAATAACTTTCATCAATAAAAGTTATTTTGACTTTTAAAAAAGCGTACATTTACGACTGAACTAAAAAGATAGACACATGAAGAAATTTGCCAACCTGGAAATTTGGTTTGCTACCGGAAGCCAGGATTTATACGGAGAGAAAACCCTTCAGCAGGTAGATAAGGATTCGATGGAAATCGCCGAGGGTCTCAACAATTGTTTGCAGATTCCCGTAAAGGTGGTTTTCAAGCCGGTTTTGACTTCTTCTGATTCCATTCTGAAGTTGTGCATTGAAGCCAATTCGACCCCTGCCTGTGTGGGGGTGATCACCTGGATGCATACTTTTTCGCCCGCCAAGATGTGGATTGCCGGCCTGAAAATTCTGAACAAGCCATTGCTCCATCTCCACACGCAGTTTAACCGGGATATTCCTTATGCCGATATCGACATGGATTTTATGAACCTGAACCAGTCGGCGCATGGCGGAAGGGAATACGGGTTCATTGTCACTCGTTTGCGCAAGAACCGCAAGGTGTTGGTTGGTCATTGGAAGGATGAGCTTATCCGGGAGCGGATCGGCATTTGGGCGAGGGTTGCGGTGGCCTGGCATGACTGGCAGAATGGTAAGGTAGCCCGTTTTGGGGATAATATGCGCGAGGTTGCCGTAACGGAGGGGGATAAGGTGGAAGCCCAGATCCGTTTTGGATTTTCGGTGAGCGGATTCGGGATCGGCGATCTGGTGAAAGCGATCAAAGAGGTTCCTGAAAGTGATGTGGCTCACCTTGTCGATGAATACATGACGCTTTTTGATGTGGATAAAGCGGGTATGCCGGGAGGAGAGTTTCATGCGAATGTGCGTGTGCAGGCTCGTTATGAACTGGGCATGAAGGCTTTTCTGGAAGCTGGCGGATTCACAGCCTTTACGACGACTTTTGAAGATTTGCACGGACTGGAGCAGTTGCCCGGTTTGGCTGTCCAGCGACTGATGGAGCAGGGATACGGTTTCGGGGCTGAAGGGGACTGGAAGCATTCGATACTGGTCAGGGCATTGAAGGTGATGGGTGCCGGACTTCCCGGCGGAACCTCCTTTATGGAGGACTATACCTACCATCTCGATCCTGCCGGCATGAAAGTGCTGGGAGCCCATATGCTGGAGATCTGTCCCTCCACGGCAGCTGCCAAGCCAAGGCTGGAAGTCCATCCCCTGGGAATTGGCGGGAAAGCAGATCCGGCCCGGTTGGTATTCAACGTTCCCGCGGGACCTGCGGTCAACGCTTCCGTCATTGATTTGGGGAACCGTTTCCGGATGATCGTCAACGCGGTGGATGTCGTCTCCCCCGATGCTGATTTTCCCAAACTGCCAGTAGCCCGCGCCATGTGGAAACCCAGGCCCAGCCTGCAGACCGGCGCCGCCGCCTGGATCCTTGCCGGCGGAGCCCATCATACGGCCTTCAGCCAGCAGGTGAACCCCGAATTCCTGGAGGACTTCGCCGAAATTGCTGATATCGAATTCCTCCTGATCGACGAAAAGACCAATATCAGCGAATTCAAAAAGGAATTGCGCTGGAATGAAATGTATTACATGTTAAACCGAGGATTGCATTAAATCATAAAAACACTGTTTTAATGACTTAATGCCGGAGTAGTTTCAGGTAACCGGCGATGAACTGCTCTTTTTCCCTGAGTCGGTACTGCATGATGAAACGGGGGTGCTCCAGGGGAACGATGGAGTGGAAATACCCTTTTTCTCCATTCAGTTTTTCCAGAAAGCGGTAATTTTTATTTTTTCCCAGGCAATAACAACGCTCCCGGTCAATGCCGAAACCGAGTTGTTTTTCGAGGGAACTGACGATGAAAGGCAGCATGGTTTTTTGAACCAGGGGATCGTCGTAATAGTTGTAGTTGACTTCCCTTCCTTTGTCGTTCATCCTGACGAATCCCAGCGGACAAACGGCAGAGATGAAATAGTCGAGGTAGAATGATTCGGCGCCGCCGTAAGCCTTTATCATGTCGTAAACGAACACCGATGAGGTCTCAAAGGTGGTGAGCCCGGGAATTTCCAGTCCGCATACCTCTTTCAGCCGGAAGGAGTCGGTGAAGGGAATGCCTGTCACGCCGGCGCCGAACCTGCCCGGATTGATTCCCAGGATCAGTCGCCGGGGGAAATTGTCGGAATAATATTTCCGGTAAAAGAGGGAAGAGATCCTGAAAGCATCCGGATTTTCGGCAAAGGGATTCATGATCCGGATACCTTCAGGCAAAGGCTCTTCAAATTTCAGGTTGCTGTTAAACCCGATGATCCTGTGGGCAAAGGTCATAAGCGGCAGTTTACCGGGGTTACCGGGTGATTTTGGCAGCGAACCCGCCACCCTGCATAAGGGTCAGTTTAAGGGTTTTGTTGTCAGGAACAGGAATGATCTCTTTCTTATAGTCGCGTGCTACCCTGTCGGCATTGATGCCATCGCGGAAGAGTTCGATGCGGGAATAGCCGTCGCCGAGAAAATCCAGGTTGACCGTCACTTCTCTTTTGTTCCAGTTGGTGAGTCCACCGACATACCAGACCCCCTCTTTCTGCCGGGCTATGACGATGTATTCTCCTACCACGCCGTCGAGGGCCACAGATTTATCCCACACGGTGGGGATTTCAGCGATAAACCGGGTGCATTCCATTTCGTTGCGGTAATTGGAGGGGTTGTCGCATAGCATGTTGAAGGGGGATTCGAAGATGATGTATTCTGCCAGCTGGTGGCATCGGGTGCCCTGACTCATGGGTTCGCTGTTGATGGGGCGGTAGTTATAGCGGTTGGCATTCCGCATGGCGCCCTGGGTATAGTCGACCGGTCCGGCGAGCATGCGGATATAGGGGAAGGTGACGTCGTAACGTACCATGTCCACTTCCGGAGGAGACCACTTCAACTGCTCCAGTCCGTGTACCCCTTCGAAGTTGAGTACGTTGGGCCAGGTGCGGTGAAGCCCCGTGGGTTTGTAGGCCCCGTGGAAGTCGATAATCAGCCGGTATTTGGCTGCCGTTTCAGCGCATCGGTAGTAAAAGTCCACCATGGCCTGGTCATCACGGTCCATAAAGTCGACCTTGAACCCTTTGACGCCCATTTCAGCGTATGTTTTGCATACATTCTCCATGTCGCGGTCCATTGCCCAATATCCTGCCCAGAGGATGATCCCCACATTTTTGCTTCGGCCGTAATCGACCAGCGCTTTCACGTCGATTTCCGGGACGATCTGCATCAGGTCGGCTTTCCTGTTGACTGCCCACCCTTCGTCGAGGATGACATATTCAATATTGTTTTCAGAGGCGAAATCGATGTAGTACTTATAGGTTTCGTTGTTTACTCCTGCCCTGAAGTCAACGCCGTAAATGTTCCAGTCGTTCCACCAGTCCCAGGCCACCTTTCCGGGTTTGATCCACGAAGTGTCGGCGATGCGCGACGGCGATGCCAGCAGGTAAACCAGGTCGTTGTCGGCCAGTTCCCGGTCGCATGAGGCAATGGCGAGCACACGCCAGGGAAGGGAAGCCGTTGCTTTGATTCTGGCCACATAGTTTTCTCTTTCGGTGACGATCTGCTGCAACATGTTGTGACCCCCCTGAACGGTGGTTTTGGGATAGGGAGCAAATTCCCCCGTGAGGGCTGTTTCACCCGTCCGGTTGATCATATAGAGTCCGGGATAGCTTTCCAGGTCCGCTTCGGTGAATACCAGTTTCTTCCCGTCGTTCAGTTCCACCAGCAGGGGCAGGAAAATTAGCCGCTGTCGGTGCAGTTCGCTGAGCCGGGCATAGGTATAGGTGTTTTCAAAGCTGTTGAAAAACTGGCGCTCCGGGTTTCCCGGGTTAAAGTTGCCGACATACGGCACCAGGGTGGGGTGGTCGGCGTTAAACTTGAGCTTCACCTCCTCATGTTTCACGAATGCCTCCTCTTTTCCGGAGGTGGTGAAACGATAGGCCACCCCCTGGTTGTAAGCCCTGAAAACAAGACTGTAGTCTCCCCGGAATTGGAGGATCAGTTCGTTGTATTCGTCGGGGATAGTGCTTTTCTTGTACAGCCGGGTGGTGACTTCTCCCCGGTGTTCCGTTGCTTTTTTCTTTATCAGCCGGGGGTTCACTCCCCACTGGGTTCCGTTTGTCAGGGTCACCGACAGGGGAGACGCGGAAATCACCGGGGTGTTTTCATGCTGAACGCTCCATGTCAGGTTTTGCCCGATCTCTACTGTTACCTTCAAATGGCCATCGGGTGAGGTGAGGAGGTGCGGCCGTCCGGCCGCCTGTGCCTGTGAAATCATAAGGGTAAGGATAAGTAATCGAATAAGCTTTTTCATAATGGTATTTTTTATAATTGATTGTTGCAATTTCTTGCCTGAATTTATTATTCGGCGGTTAACGGGCTAATCGTTACCGGACCGGCCAGTCCAGAGGGCTGCGGCGGCCAGCCCAAGGTGGTGAACAGTCCGTCGCCGCCGCGGTTGTGGGCCTTGAATGCCGGGAAATTAACATTGTAGAAAATTTTGTAAGGCACTCCTTTTCGCTCCATATCTGCGATGCGGTTTCCCATGAGGTTGGTGACTGCAATTTCCAGTTGGTTTTCTTCCCGTAATTCCGCAGCGGGGACGATGACGGCAAAAGGCGGTGAAATCAGGGTGGCCTGTTCTTTCCCGTTCAGGTGAATTCTGGCACTGTGGAGCACTTCGCCCAGGTCGATACGGTAGTGTGACGCTTCATCGGCTGGTTTGGGGAATGTGGTGCTGTAAACGGCAGTCCCCGAGAAGGAGGCATACGCTTCTTCTGTCTTGTTGGTCCATAGTTCGGGGGATGTCCCGGTAATTTCCTCCGGAAGACCAGGGCCTCCCTCCCTAAAAACTATTTTCCATTCTGTTTGGAGAGTCGTTTTCTCTCCTGCCGGAGTGTAGCGGCGATAATCCTGAGTTGTTGTTTCGCCGGGGAAGAGCTGAAGAATGCAGCTTTCTCCGGGGACCAGGTTGAGGCGGACCATTGTTTTTTCCGCGGAAACGGATACCGGAATTTTCCCGAACGCTCCGTCCATGGGATTGTAGAGCACTGCGGAAGTTCCTTTTTTGCTGAGGGGGATGGTCTGATCGATGGTTCCGGCACCCCGGTTGGCGATGAACCAGGTGGTAGTTTGGCCATCCACCCTGCGTATGCTCTGTAGACCAAGGTCGGCCATGGGTTCTCTCCTGATTTGGGCAAAGCTGAGCAAGGCTTCCCTCTCTCCGGTGAGGATCCTTCCCTTGCCTGCCTTCGCCATCTGAATTCCTGGGGTGGCAGTTTCGAAGGTCAGTTTTTCCTTCAGATTACTCAGTTTTTCCTGTCTTTCCCGGAGATTGCCCATTCCGGGAACATCTTCGGGCAGTTGTTCCATGAGGATGGTGGCGCCCTGGCGGGCAAGTTTCACCAGGGCTTCAAAAGTTTCCGGCGGCATTATTTTCAGGGGAGGCAGCAGCAAGGTCTGGTAAGCGGCACCGCCCGTTGTGATTTTTGCGTCGCTAACGCTGAGTTGGTTAATTTGCCGGTCGGAGATGTAGTCAAAGGCATACCCTTTCTTCCACAGTTCGAGGGCTGCGGGCCGAAGTGCCGAATTGGCCGCCGACCCGTCGAAATGGAGCAGCCGGGAGCGCCCCCTGATGGCATATTCGTCGTAAATGGGGTAATAGAGGAGGATGTCGTTGTCGGGTTTTCCGGATTGAAGGAACGACTGGGAACGGGTGATGTAACCGTTCAGGGTGGCGAAGTCGTTCCAGAAGGTATTGGTGGGGCCGAAATGGACGGCGGCATAGAACATCCAGCCTGGCCACAGGGCCTCCTGCGGGGAATAGGTGGTGCCGTGGAAAAAGATGTGGTTGATTCCCGCCAGGAGGAAGAGGTCGACGGCCTGTTTCACATCGGCCAGGGAGGCTTCAAAATGGTCTTTGAGCCAGGTGGCCGATTCTGAGGAGGTGAGTTTCTTTCCCGTCACATGAGCTGCCGAGGAAGCCGATTTGACCTTCACGATGTCTTCTCCTTCGGTTTCGGGAATGTCGGCGGCGGCGTACAGGTCCAGGATGTTGGCAGGGGCTCCGTGGGCCTGGTTGCGGATGATTTTTCCGCCCCTCTTGGCCCAGTCGTGCCACCGCCGGGTATAATTCTCCAGGATCAGGTCGGAAATGGTCTCCCGGTAATCGGTCAGCACCCGCCGGTTGGTCTCTTCATCGTCCTGTCCCAAAAGGGCGGGGAGGAAATGGCGCAGGTCGTATCCGCGTCGTTTTTGGAATTCTTCCAACAGCAGGGGCGTGAAGTCAGCTTCGCCGCGGGCGTCGTCAACTTCATAGGAGTCGTTGAACCAGGCCCGCAAGGGTGAAATGTTATGGCCTTCAAAAGTGTTGGTGAAATGAACGAGGTAGTTGTCGATGGCCTGTGCCGAGAAATGGTCGATCACGTCTCCTTCGCCACCGGGGCCGGCTCTTTCGACGAGTTTGCCGTGCCATCCTTCGAAGAGGGCCACCAGGTTCCATTCCCCTGCAGGAGCTGTCCAGTCCAGGGTGCCGTCAGCGGCCACCTCCGGGGTGAGGTCCAGGGGTTCTCCCTCCGCGGGGTATGCCATCAGGGTTTTGAGGATCATCGGACGGGGGAAGCGCACCTGGTCGATGGCCCAGGCCTGCAGGCTGTCTGCATTTTCGGCGATGGGATCCTTCAGGTCGCCGATGGTAAGGTTTTTCCTGGTGATTACCCGCAGGAGGGGCTCCTGGATCCTGGCCACCTTTTCATTCAGCCGCTCTCCCTCCTTCAGAGACCAGGTTTCCAAATGCATCATCCGGCAGGCATCTTCCGGGGTGACCCAGCGTCCTCCGAAGGGCCATCCGGAGGCCATGGCCAGGTCAATGCCTATGTCGAGACGGGCGCTTTCCCGGAGGACGTATTCGAAAAGATCAATCCATTCCGGGGAGAGAAACTTCACAAACTGCCCTTCGTACCCGTGAACTCCATAGATGGGCGTGATCTCCAGTCCGCCCAACCCTGCGGCCGCATACTGTTCCATGGCCAGTTTCAGGTTGACGGTATCCACACCGCTTGCCATCCACCACCAGCGGCTCCAGGGTTTTGTTTCCCGGGTGATTTCCGGCCATCCGGGTTCCGGGGATTCTCTCTTCTCTGAGTTACAGGAGGTGACTGCAATGACGCTGAAGAGGATCAGGGATATCAGAAACGGATTTTTTATTCTCATAAGGCGCAGGCATTAAGTATGGTTTATTTTACAAAGCTAAGGAATTGCCTGGGCAATCACCATGCAACCCCACCTGATTGATCGTGTATGTATGTTTCAGTTCCATCCCTGGAGTCAGAAGCTGAATTCCGGGGAGGGGGTACGTGCTTCCTGCATGATTATCAGCAGTTCTTCCACCACGCCCGGATGTTGGTCTGCCACATTGGTTGTTTCTCCGGGGTCCCTGGAAAGGTCATACAATTCCGTGGTGATTTTTTCAGGGTCGAGGATGTGATATCTGACCAGTTTCCAGTCGTTGCGCCGCACGGCCTGGCGGCCTCCCGACTCGTGGAATTCCCAGTAGAGGTAATCGTGTTCCTGCTGTCCCTTTTTTCCGAGCAGGGCAGGGAGGAAAGAGATTCCGTCGATGCCGGCAGGTGCCTGTCCTCCGGTAAGTTCTGCGATGGTAGGCAGGACATCCCAGAAGGCTGAAATATGGGCGGTGGTGGTGCCGGCTTTTATTTTTCCCGGCCACCGGGCAAAGGCGGGCACCCTGATCCCCCCTTCGTAAAGGTCCCTTTTGTATCCCTTGAAAGGACCGTTGCTGTCAAAATAGTCGGGATCGGCGCCTCCTTCGAGGTGGGGACCGTTGTCGGAAGTGAAGATGATCAGCGTATTTTTCTCCAGTCCCAGTTCTTTCAGTTTATCTGCGATTTCTCCCACCTGTCGGTCGAGAAGGGTGACCATGGCTGCAAAGGCGGCATGTGCTTCGGGTTGGCTGCCATAACCTCCCTTCCTGAAATGGGCATCTCCCGGTTCCTTTCCCCGGTACGACTTTTCAGGGAGGAGTCTTCCCCTGAAGGGTTCCATATATTGATCGGGCAGGAGCAGTTCGGCATGGGGGATGATCGAGGGGTAGAAAAGGAAGAAAGCTTTGTCCCGGTTTTTTTCAATAAACCGGAGTGCCTGTTGATGAATCAGTTCCGGGGCGTATATTTCCATGCGGTCGCCGCTGTTTTCTTCCAGGATTACTTTTTGTGCGTTGTTCCAGAGGTGTCCCGGGTAGTAATTGTGTGCCAGGCTTTGGCAGAGGTATCCGTAGAACTCGTCAAAACCCTGCCGGAGGGGATCTCCTGACGATCCTGGTCCTCCGAGGCCCCATTTTCCAAAGGCTCCGGTGGTGTATCCCACGGTTTTCAGCATTTCTGCCATCGTGAAGGTGGAGTCGGGGATGGGCCATTGTCCTTCGGGTTCCCAGCCTTTGTTGCCACGGATGGGGGTATGGCCGGTGGTCAGCCCTGTCATCAGGCTCGCCCGGGAGGGAGCGCAAACTGTTGTTCCGGCATAATGTTGGGAAAAAACGATCCCTTCGGCTGCCAGCCGGTCCAGGTTAGGCGTCGGGATAAGCTTTTGTCCGTTGAAACCCACGTCGCCGAAGCCCAGATCATCGGCCAGGATGTAAACGATATTCGGTTTTTGCTTATCGGTACGGGCGGCTATTCCCTGATTGCCGTTACCGGCACAGGCGGCAAGACATGCTGTGAAAGCCAGTGCGGGTATGGCAAAATCCTTTGGTCCAGGCATTGAGTTTTTGCCATGAAAATACAAAAATTCTGCATATTACTCTTCTTCCGTGCGGGTTCCGTTAATTTTCAGGATGACAATATCAGATTCGACGTAAAAGGGTTGTTCTGGCTGCTAAGGGCGGAGAGGCAGAAGCGCTGAGCCAAAAAACCGGTATGGTTTTGGTAATGTTGATACGACGGGTTCAATATTTGTTATTTTTAACCGTTTTTATTAACAAATGGTGCTTACATGATCAATAAGTCACTTACAAGCCTGTTGTGCTTGTTGTTTTTAACTTCCGGGGTAACCGCCCAGGTATGGATACAGAAGGTATTATCTCCCACGCAGATCAACCGGTATGAAGGTCATCATCTGGTGTTGGTGGATTTTTGGGCTACCTGGTGTGCCCCTTGTATCCATGCAAGTAAACAATTGACGAACACACAGGAGGTATTCAGAAGGGATCTGACCATTATTTCTCTGACCCGGGAGCCGGAACCCGTGGTGCAGAAGTTCATAGAGAAGCATCATCCGGGGTTGACCATAGCGCTTGACGAATATGGGCGGACCTTTGATTTTTACGGGGTAAATCAGATGCTGCCATGGTCGGTATTGCTGAACCAGCGGGGTGAACTCCTTTGGAAAGGCCATCCGGCCGATTTGTCGCACGCCATGATTGAACGGTTCATTTTGGACAACAAAGGCAGGAAAGGGAAGACGATCATTCATATTGCACGGGAACCTGAGGCCAGTCCTGTCAGGGTTGACAAGGAAGCCTTCACGGTCAGGCCTTCCGATTCAGAGGAGTTTTTTCTGATGATCTCGGAAAAGGAGGTAACCTTCAATGGCAGAACCAGTAAGCTGATTTCGGAGCTCCTCCGCAAACCGGTTCAGATGGTTCGTGTCGGGGATGATCCCCTGATCAGCGCGCGCATAGGAATTTTGGAGTGGAACAAGGGGTCTGAACATGTTTTGGATAAACTGTTGAATGCCATGAATCTGGAATACTCGGTGGTCAGGGAAAATATCACCTGTTATCGCCTTACCGTGAAAGACAAATCTCTTTTATGGGATGATAAGCAACTTAACCTGGGGAATTTTAACGGAGCCTATCTTACGGGTGATGAGAGCCTGTCGGTCGATAACGCTACGGTTGCTGAATTTGCCTTTCGTTTTTCAGGCGTGATGGATCATCCGGTTTATACCGACGACACTTCTCCCGAACTGCATGACTGGCAGGTCCATTACAAATACCTGGATCTTACGTTGCAGCAACTTTCAAATGAATATGGGATTAAGCTGGAACTGAAGAAGGGGAAGCATGACGTACACCAATTCATAAAGTGGCGCTGATGAATCCATAAAAAAAGGTTCCCGCACGGGGAACCTTTTTTTATGGTAAATATCCTTTTCCGGATCAGTTGATAATTCTGAATTCGGTTCTGCGGTTTTCCTGATGTTCAGCTTCGGTGCAATCCACTCCGTTGGAGCATCTGTTTTTCAGGCGGCTTTCACCATATCCGCGGGCGGTGAGCCTGTTGCGTGAAATTCCCTGTGAAACCAGGTAGTTCACCACCGATTGGGCACGCTGCTGTGACAGGGACATGTTGTAGTCGTCATTTCCCCTGGAGTCGGTATGGGAAAGAATTTCGATATTCAGGTTGGGTTTTTCCCGCATCAGTTTCAGCAGGTTTTCGTCGATGATCCGCTTTGAGGCGGGGGTAATGACAGCACTGTTGTAATCGTACAGGATCGGAAGTACGTTGTAGGTGCCGACAATGTTGCAGTCGACTTCTTCCCAGACGGTCATGCCACCCTTCTGATCCAGAACGGTTCTTTTGATGGTCTTGTATTCAGCGGGCACGGTTACCTCCTCGACCCTTTCCGGAGTATCAATGACCTTGCGTTTGATCGTGGCGTATTCCGCAGGAATTTCAATCTCATCCATGCGGGCGGGAGATTTTACCACCTGTTTTTTGTAAGTGGCAGTAACTTCAGGAACGGGAATCTTGTTGGTAGACGCATCCTTGAGCAAGGTTGTGATACCCACGGTTTCTGATTTTGCCGGATATTCCACATAACAGGCAACTATGCAATCCTCCTTGTTCACCGACGGACAATCGGCAAGGGTGGTATACTCCCATCCTGAGGTAACCGGGTAAACTTCCAGTGTTTTGGCATCGGTTCCGAAGGATGCAGGGACAACGGTCAGGTCAGTCCTTGATTCCTGGCTGACGTAAGAAACCTCAACGGTTTCGTAAACAGCAGGAACATAAACCAGTTTTTTGCTGGCTTCTTTGACCAATACGCGTTCTTCCACCGTTTTGTAGGTGGCGGGGACCACTTTCAAAGTCTTGTATGCAGGAGAAATCTGAATGGTTTCTTCCACCTCTTTGAATGTGTCCTTGGTAATACATTTAACATAACATTTCCCGGGGACCGGGTTTGGCGGCAGTACATCGGTTTGAGCCTGCACGGTGATCGCAGTTAAAAAAAGTCCGCTGATCACCAAAGTAAACATTTTCTTCATGATTTGTGTATTTATTGATGAGGCAAAATTAACATTTACATAGAACAGTTTTCATGTTAATGATCATGTTTTCTTAAAAACATTTAGACAAATACATTGGCGGTTCCTTGAAGGCTTCACAGAGCAGGAAGGCCGGCCAAACCATGGTTTTCAGGCAACCCGGGCTGCTCGTCCGGAATTCCGTGGCCTGTGAGACAAACCAAATGGCGGCTCCGATAAATCCGAGCCTCCGTGGTACGGAACCCGTAGTTCCGGTAAGTCGGTGACGGTTTCCATGAAGAGCCGCTAATTCTTGGTAATCAATTGTGTAATCACCTTATCCCCTTTGATAGCCTTCAGCATATAAAAACCTGGTTTAACGCTATTTGTTTCAATTGTAATTTTTTGTTCCGACACCTTTCTTTGGATTATCGTTGCCCCTTTCATATCGACCACCTCTATGGTTTTTATCTCCAATCCGGGATTTTCGATAATCAGATAATCCGTTGTTGGGTTTGGATAAGCCTTGATTTCCATGGATTTGTCATTTTCCATACTGTGAATACCTGTCGATTCGGTTCTGAAGATTATCTTGTCGATATTGCATGATGCACCCTCGATTACCAATCGCAGCTGGTATGTTCCTTCGGGCAATGCAACCAAAGTTTTTCCCGAGACCTGGGTATATGTATTCCAATTGTTGTTTCCGGTTCTTGGGACCTGTATTATTCCGGTAATGTCAGTATCGCCCATGTAAATTCTGAATGCGGAACCTGTGACTCCTGACGATACATATGCCGTCCAGTAATAAACCTGTTCGCGTTCTACAGTGACCGTGTACAGCAGCCATTCGCCCACTTCCGTGTATCCAAGAACCCTGCCCCCATTTCCGTTGACGATGTCAACACCACAATCGGTGCGGAATTCAGCATCTCCTCTGTTATTGCTGTCATTATCCTTATAAGCGATTCCCTCAATTCCTCTGTCGAAAAATTCAATCTCCATTGTACCCGGTATGGCAATTGGTTTGGTGCCATACGGTGTTGTTAGCACCTCATCTCCCGTTGATTTTTCAAATGTAATCTTGTCGATATTGCAATATGGACCTTCAATAACCAAACGCAAGGTGTATGTGCCTGCCGGCATTGCCACCTTTGTGCGGCCTTTAACTTCAGTATACACCGTCCAATTGCTGGAAGCAGTTTGAGGCACATTAACTCTGCCGGTAATGTCAATATCGCCCATGTAAATTCTGAATGCGGACCCGCTCAGGCCTGATGCAACCTTTGCCGAAAAAACCATCAACTGCTCCTCTTCAACTTTTACCGTATATTTCAACCACTCTCCGGTTGCAGTCCACCCCACAACATATCCGCCACCGGCAATGGTGTCGATATCGACTCCGCAATCGGTCCGGTATTTCCCGCCTTCATTCCTGTCGTCGGAATCGCTGTAAGCCACGCCATTAATGCCGTTGTCGAAATCTTCAACTTCCAGTATGCCGGGCAAAGTTATGGGCTCTCCCCTGAATGGTGTGCTGGGTTCATAAGCTCTGATCACGCAACTTCTTTGAAAAATTATACTGTCGGCACTATTCAACACCTTCATGGTAAAGGTATAGTCACCAGCAACGGAAGGCGTCCACTTCAGTTCAAACATGGAGTCGGAAGTTTGGCTTAGCAGCGAATCATTCAGATAAACCTGGATTTCTGCAATGCTGTCCTTTTCGCTGTGTGCCTTTCCTTTGATTGTGGTTTCGGCATTGATTTCAACCATGCTTTCCAAGGCGCTGATGAAGGCATATTCGCCAACGTTCATTAACGGACTCTTTGCATTTATTGCGGCATCAGTAAGCATATAATCACGAAGCCATTTCAAAGCTGGCCGTTCGACTCCGTTTTTTATCAAACCCGAATGATCAACCCACGTGGAGCCGTAGATGTATCCCCAAATAGTAACTCCTGCCACATAATCGGCCTCCCACATAACCGGTATTTGCTCCTTGTAACGTGTCAACTGAACCTGGTCGTCCTGCTGATTGATGTCGTATTCTGAAATAAGGATTGGAAGCCCGGTCTGATTGTGTATTTTTTCCAGAACTGTTTTGAAAGCGGCACCTGACATATCGTTCAGGTCGTGCGCCTGGCAGCCTGCGGCATCAACAGGAGCACCGGCAGCCACTATTTTTTTTAGCAAAGTAATATAAGCATCTGTGTTCCATTGGAATGTATTGTAGTCGTTATATATAAGCACCGCTTTGGGCCAACGCTCACGCGCCATGATAAAAGAGTTCACAATCCAATCGTATCCCGAGGCACCATCCCCGCCAAGTGCGTTTTTGTATGGTGCCGGCTGATGCCCCGGAACGGCTTCATTAACGACATCAATATAATCCAAATCGGGATAACGCTTCGCAACCTCATCAAACCATTCTGTGATTTCTTCCAACTGCTCTTTCTGGGAAAGGTTATTCAACCAGGTCGGATATTGAGCGCCCCAAATCAGGCAATGAAACTTGAACGGAAAATTGTGATCCTTACAATACTGATATTGCCTGTCGACAGCTGTCCAATTGTAAACATCACGGGTTCCTTCTATCGAAGCCCATTTCGTTTCATTTTCAGGCGTCAGCTGATTCCAATAATTACTGAAATCACTTCTGATGGAACCCATCGTGGTGATGTTCCCCAAAAATTTATTCGGATTTTTCGACAATTGGGCATAACAGTATGTGCCACCCAACATTAGCAATAATGACAAAAGTGATGCTTTAATTTTCATAGTTATTTGTATATCAATTATTAGGTATAAAATTTATAGTCGTTTCACTGAGATGAGGGCAATATTACAATTATTTATTGGGTTTACCTTCCTTCTGAATTGTTAATGTTGGGCCAAGACCGGTCTTGTAATCACGCCCATGGGGCTCGCATGGAAGAAATATCATGACCTTTTGAGTAAATCAAAACATGCTTGTTTCACAGCAAATTAACACAAATTGGCTGAAGATTGGGGCAAAGAAAAAGGCCTCTCAGAAATGAAAGGCTTGAAATTACTATCTTTTCCACGAGCGGGAAACGGGGATCGAACCCGCGACCCTCAGCTTGGGAAGCTGATGCTCTACCACTGAGCTACTCCCGCAATTTAGCAACAATAATAGTGAAAATAGATTTCATTCTTCACTTCCCCGAATGTTAATTTTTTCAAATTATCATGGATTCATGTATCCAAAACGGTTATTTAACGTTTAATTAATTGAAAACAAAACAGAAAACGTTTGATTTTTGCAACAGAAGGAACATTATAAGTCATGGATTTAACAAAGAAAACAGTTTGGAATTTAAGCTTCAATCCTTTCCAGATGACGGGATACGAGCGTTTCGGATTTACTCCGAAGAAGGATATAAAGCCCATGCGGGCAGAGTACAGACCTCCGAAATATAATTACGTCGTTGAATGGCAGATGGAGGAGGAAATCAGAAAACCGGAGATTCCCGGGTTCTTATAATCAATTGACCTTTACCGGCCTTCTTCATTCAGCAGGGTGGTACACCACTTCATATACTTCAATACCAGGTAGAGAAGGCCGGCAACGATGCAAAATCCCAGCAGTACCCATTTAAAGCCAGATTCCCCCCTGATCAGTTCCCCGGAAATATCCATCAGGGAGAAAATGATGAAAATGGCGGCAAAGCCGTTTTTCTCCTTTTTCAGAATTTTTTTCCAGCTGAAGGGAAGGGCAGGAGGGACGAAATTCTTAAAGGAAGGGACAAAGGCAGGGACTTTCTCTGCCCATGAAGTATAGACGTCACCGAATTTCCTGCGCAAAAACTGTTCTTCGGAGTACATGATCCTTTCATAATAGAGCCAGTAACCCAGGCAAAACACGATGATGAACCAAACATGGCCGGTGAGCAGGACCGGTCCCAGCCACATGAAAAAGTTCCCCAGGTACAGCGGATGCCTGACGGTGGAATAGATTCCCGTGGTATTCAGCGTGTCGGCAATCTGGTATTTCGCATTCCGCCCCGAAGTGTTGACGGGCGTGTGTCCGACAGTATAGATGCGAATGGCGAATCCGAAAAAGGTGACCAGCATGCAGAACAGCAGGTAATACCCGTCGTAAGGTGCTGCTTTTATCCAGAGGTCACCGGGGTGAAGTTCCGACCTGAGCCATATCACAATTCCCACTGCCAGCAGGATGGCCGGAATAAAACTTCTGTACCTGAACAACAACGTCCCCTGTTTCTCAAATTCTTCCTGTAATGCCATAAGTCGTTTTTATTTTTTAGAATTTCATGCCTGCTTTAATCATATTATTTGAGTTTCACAAATTCCACTCTGCGGTTAAGCGCTTTATTGACCGGTGTATCATTGGGCGCCACGGGTTGGGATTCACCCTTGCCGTCGGTCACCAGCCGGTCCCCTTTTACATTGAAGGTTTTCACCAGTTCATTTTTTACGGAAGCAGCGCGTCGTTTGGAAAGGTCGAGGTTGGCGGCATCCTGCCCGTCGCTGTCCGTATGTCCTGTGATCTGCACCTTTATATCGGGTACTTCGTTCAGGATAGCGGCAATCTCTTTCAGTGTACCATACGATTCCGGTTTAACCACATCTTTATTCGTATCGAAATAAATTCCGTAGGTAATCAGTTTGCCTTTGGTCAGCAGTTTATTCCGTATATCGGGAGCTCCTGCCGCGATACGGATGTTACTCACCATGGCGGCACCCTGTTCAAATCGGATCCTGTCGGGTTTCACGCAGCCTGCCGGAAAAGCTTTTGGCAGATCGAGCACTTTATTATCGTTCTGGTACAGGCGCAGCCTGGATTTTTGAACCCACAGGGCAATGTGGTATTTCTGCTCTGCCTTTTGTTTGTACATTTCATCATCCTTGTGCCCGTCGATATTCATTTTCTCGCATTCTGTACCATACAGCCAGGTACTGTAAAAAGGCATGCCATAATCGGTATGGAACTGAAAGCCTCCCTTGCCCGGGGTTGTCCCGGGATCCCATGCTTTGACATTGTCGGCCTGCATCAGCCGCATCATGAACCCGGGCATATTCCCCTCTTTATCTTTAAGCGGAATTACATCGAACTCCACCGTGTAATTGTCGGGCAGACTAAACAGTTCGTCTGTCCAGATGGATTCCAATCCATTGAATTTCATCCAATTGCCTGGAAAAATGTTGGTGGTTACAACTTCAGCTGAACCATTCGTGTTCCATAAAGCAGGAAAATCCCCCACCGCATCTTGGCTGAAGTCATCATAAAAGATGATCTTGTCGCCCGGGATAAAATCATTTTTGGAATAGATCTGCAGCGAACTCTTTCCCTCATCCCCCGGCTGATTCCCGGAGGAAGGGGTTTCACTTTTTGGAGCATCTGCGGCCTTGTCGGAAGGGGAGTCCTTTGATGGATCACCCTTTACTCCTTCTTCCACCGCATCCAAACTCTTGTCGATCGCTTTGTCGGCCTTTTGATTAAGCCTCTGGTTGATTTTATTCTCGATTTTCTTTTTTAAGTCAATCTTGATCTGGGCGTTCGATGGAGCTGCCAGTCCAAAAAAGGTTACCAGGCATAAAATTTTGAATACTAGTTTCATAATTATAATATTTTCGATTGAATGAATACCATAAACCAATGCAATTTAGTGTAATTATTGTCACTAAATTACGGAAAGCCATGTGTTAATTGAGTTGAAAAGGCTCTATTTCCTGACTAAATATAGTGTTTTGATTTCAAATACTGATAATCTCAGCAGCTTTTTTTGGGTTTCCTCTTTTTTGGGGGGGTTAATGGATAATCCGGAAAAGCATGTTTATCTTAACAGCGATTTACCTATTATGTGGAAATTTACAGTACTGGTCTTGCTGGTTTCGTTAGCATCCTGCTCAAATGAAAAACTCCTGATTAAACAGCACTCATTACCGGATTATCCACTGGTCGGTTTTTGAAGCTTGGAAAGAAAGTTACCTGAAAGAGTTTTTTACAGAACAACACGTTGGCCTTTACCCCCTGGGCATAGAAAATTCCCGTGGGCAGGCGCAGGATGGTGTGCAAATCGGTGGTCTCCATCAGTTTCTTTCGTACCGTATCGCCGGCACCTCCTTCAAACAGCACATTGTCGGGCAACACCACGGCCGCTCTGCCGTCCGATTTCAGCATCGTGGAAATATGCTGTAAGAAATTAAGCTGCTTGTTGCTGGTGGTCACCCAGAAGTCCTGCCGGTTGTAAGTCAGATCTTCTGACTTCTGCTCCCCTTCCTCGTTGGTAAAGGTCATGCTGCTCTTCTTGCCGAAAGAAGGATTGGTCAGCACATAGTCCACCCTGGGACCCGTGTCAGCCACCAGGACATCGGCAGGGGAAATAAAACTGTCGCTTTTAAAATCCCCGGTTACAATAGCCTTAGGAAATGCTGCAAATGCTATCGGGAATTTAAAAGATTCTACTCCCTTGAGAGATTTTTTCCAGAGGATTAATTTCAGAAAAGGAAGAGTTTCAGCAATAAGCGCAACAGCACGAAAATTAGCAGTGATAATCTGGAATATGGCAGTTAAGAACATCGCTTATGTAAATCCCGAAGGATACTTATTTTTAGATCAAAAAAGAAAGCTGGGCATTGTTAAACGCATTCAAAAACAAATTGATAAATTTGGGTTGACTGACAAAGATTTGAATTTTGTAATTAGCTGATTTACTGAACAAAACTTATCGTTAGTCAGAAGCTTAAAAAAAGGCGACGAGATTGATGAAACTTTGACTAATTTTGACTTACTGAAATAATTTAAAAAACAAAATATGAAAACTCTTAGTTATTTAATTATTTTGGTTTCATTGACAATTTTGATTAGTTGTAATAAAAATGATACCGATGAATATCCTAATCCAAACCCTAATGTTGAAAAATACATTGAGCTTTTAAAATCAAATCAATATGACTCATTAAATCCTCCAGCATTTACATATATAGACATTCCTGCATTACTCAAATATCGGAATGAAACTCAAACTATTACTAATTTCCCACATAATGGAATTTCATCTCTATATGCACCAGAATGCACATTAGGGATGTATGTTTTATGGACAATTGAATCGATTAGAGCTGTTGCGATTAATAGTAATTATTTGATAATGAGATTTCCTTCCCAGAATCCAATTCTATCTCTCCGAATTTCAGATGAATTAATTTTAGTTTATACTAATGAATCTCATCAAATCGCGGCAAAAGCATATTACGACTGGTGGGAGAACAACAAACATAAGAGTTTTAACGAGTTTAAAAATATTGACCCATTAAAATCGACCGATTACAGATGGCATTAAATAAAATGAAAGCCTGGGCATAACAGCACCTATGCCCAATAGCCTGTGAAAGAGCAACTTGAAACAGCGTACCCCGCAGAAACATTGTACCTTTGGACAGTGACGAACCCCGCAAACGGCTACTGGGCATAGCTGCAATCCGGTAGTGCATTATAAAAAGTTGGAGTCAAGCAAATTAAATAAAAACAATGATATGAAAAAGTATTTATTATTAACAAGTTCTTTGATAATTCTTCTTGGAATTATAATTATTCAATCCTGTAATAAAGTAGAGGATGAAACTGGATTTGTTACTTTTGGAGCGAATTACCATATAATTAATTGTATTTCCAATGTAATGATTTATGTTGACAATGAGAAAATAGGAACATTAACCAATTCGACAGATACTATTATTGATTGCGGAGAGGAATCTAATATTACGAAAGAATTGACTATTGGGGATCATTCGTATAAGATTGAGATTCGACCCGAAACGGGAACGGGATGCACGAAAGATATAATTGGAACTTTTACGATTATTAAGAATGAGTGTGAGAAAATATTTATTGACTATCTTGAATTGTTTAACAATCAGTCAGATTGTGACCAAAGCGTTATTATAAGTCCGTCTGAGTTTCAAAATGCTCCCAATGATCCATTTTCGATAACAGGAATGACAATTACAGGAGATTGTCTGAATATAAAATTTGCAGCAAGTGGATGTGATGGCAATACATGGATTGTTAAATTGATTGATTCAAGCAGTGTCGCAGTATCATATCCATGTCAAAGAACGCTTAGATTATCACTTGATAATAAAGAAGCATGTATGGCAGTGATAGGGAAAGAGATTTCGTTTGATATAAAAGATTTGCAGATTGTTGGTAATAACAAGGTGATTCTTCATGTATCAGGAAAAGAAATTCTATATGAATATTGAAAACGAAAGAATAACGCGCTACAATACTCGGCATACATAATTACCGGGATGGCAGGTTATGCAAGGGTTTCAGTCCGCCAACCGTTGTGTGGCAAACAAAACAGCAATATGGCACTTAAGGAGCAAAACAAACTTTTAAAGGACAAATTACAATTGAATGCTGAGTATTTAAATATTGATTTAAAACTAAACAGAAAAAAATAAAGTACGAAGGCGCACATGCGGTATGTTTTATTGCCGGGACAGTGGGTATTTCAGTGTTAATGCATCTTATAAACTTTCGTGTAGCTTGACAGGAGAGTACCTCGAAATCGGCAACTAACCATACTGCCAAACCATTATAGCACATTTTGAGAACGAATAGTAGAACAATATATTGACAGATGAAAAACATAAAAAAACTATTTCACAGGCTTAGTTATTTGCAATATCCCTTGGTGTTGATAGCCTTTATTTTGCTTATAAAACCATTAGTCAAAGGATTTGATTACCTTTCATCGAATCCCGAATATCTTTTCGATGCGTACAGCAATGCACTAATTTTTTTTGGAGTAACCCTTAGCTTTTCGGCGCTGCAAGACCCAACCCGAACATCTCTGCGGTTTGAGAAGAAAATATGGGAAAATCCCAAAAAAGCAAAAGTGTATTTAAGCATTACCCTTATAACCACTTTCATCTTTTTCGCATCTGGATTGTTGGGATTTATTATGTCCGGCAGCTCTCAAAGGGAGTTTGCTTATGGGTCCATAGTATTAGCCATCGGGCTTTTGGGCTATTTAAAGTTTCAAATAGAGGTATTTGAAATACACAAAGAGAAAGCATCATCAAAATAGGTTTGCACCTTTTACGGTAAGCAATACCTTCGTTTAACGTAAGCATTCGGCCTGGTACATATTGCAGGTGAAACTTCGGGGTTTTACGTTTACCGGAAAAATAGTATGACTGAAGTATCATTTCTGGAACTGGTAAGCCGCCGCAAAGAGACCGGATTATCGGTTCGTGATTTTTGTTCAAATGAGGGTATTCCTCAATCGACCTATTACTATTGGAGGAATAAATTGAATAAAAAAGCAGCGCAACCCAAAAGGTTCATTCCTCTGGTGGTTAGTAGCAACCTTGCCGCTCAAAAGAAAGATCAGTTTTCACATTCGGATCCACACATATCAGCAGCGGATTTTTTAGAAGGTAACAAGTTTGAGTTTGTTTTTCCAAATGGGACCCGGTTGTTGATCAGGGACCAGATTGACCTGGCCTTTTTGCAGTCCATCGCACATCTTTACGACTGACGGGATGTTCAACCTGCACAACAAGCTGCAATATTACTTGTATCCAGGGCCGGTGGATCTGCAGAAGAGTTTTTATACACTCACCGGGCTTGTTACCTCTGTAATGAAGCGCAATGTACAGGACGGAGAGGTTTTCATTTTTGTAAACCGGGATCTAAGGATTATGAAGATCTTGCACATGGAGCATGGTGGACTGGTGATCTATCATAAGAAACTTGGAAGGGGCGTTTTTAGCCTTCCGTTGTTTGATGAAAACACAACCTCGCTACCCTTACACTGGCAGGATTTGATGATGATTGTACAGGATATAAAAGCTAGGAAACGAAGGTCAAGAAAACGTTAACTTAATTAATATTATATCTAACAATTTATCTGGTTCCCTTGGTTATTCAGCTAAGTATTAGTATATTTATGCTCATAACCAGCAGCCGGAAATGAGCGATAACAGAGATCAAGATACATTCATCGAGGTGCTTCTCCAGGAGCGCGATGAGTTGTATGCGGAACTGTCCCGTTTCCGGAAAATGGACCATCGGACCCTGGAAGAGGCCGAGAAGTAAAACCAGCATCTGCCCCAGGTTATAAAGGAAAAGGATGATAAGATCCGTCAATTGACCGATCAGTTGGCATGGTACCGGCGCAAGTTTTGGCATCCCTCCTCCGAGAAGTTCATTCCACAGGATCCGAACCAAAGAAGAATAGACTTTGATGGGCTGGCTATGCTTCCGGAAGAAGAGGCCATGGCCAAAGAAGCCGAGAAAGAGGTCATAACCTATGAGCGGGTTAAGCCCACGAAAGAGAAAAAGCAACCGGTTAGGCTTCCCCTACCTGATGATCTGAGAAGGGAAATAGAAATAATTGAACCTGAAGGGATCGATGAGAACTGGCTCAGGATAGGGGAAGAGATTACAGAATTACTTGAGCATAAACCGGGTGAATTGTATGTTCGTCGCATAATCCGGCCGAAATATGCTTTAAAAAGAACCCTTCAGCAGGACAGGCGGATGAACAGGAAAACCAGCAGAATATCCGGATTGCGGCATTACTTTAACTTAAAAATCCACCGTCTTTGACGGTGGTAATGTATGTAAGGCTACGCCATAAAACTTTATATTTGCAATATGGGCAAATACAGGAAGTTGACGCATGTAGTATACAAGTGTGATTATCATATTGTCTTCACACCCAAGTATCGATTTCGGATCTTGACCGGAGATATATCGATGCACATTGCCCAGGATATACGAACGATATGTCAATGGAAAGATGTAGA